>Ga0164290_1000550_pt1 | contig 113077 bp, 115 predicted proteins | sample Micstemetagenome_FD_108782 | JGI IMG/M metagenome (GOLD analysis project Ga0164290, IMG submission 108782) | Contaminated culture microbial community from soil near Moab, Utah, USA - Microcoleus steenstrupii SON62 (Illumina Assembly) | ecosystem: Environmental > Terrestrial > Soil > Soil crust...
CCCACCCCGGTGCGGCCTCCGCCGCCGCGCGCACGGCCCGGTCGGCGTCCTCGGGACCGCCCGCGGGGATGGTCACCAGCGGGCTGTCGTCGTACGGGTCGCGGCGGACGATGCGCTCGGACGCGGCCGTGGGGGTCCACGCGCCGCCGATGAGGTGGCGGTCGCGGAGGGTGCCCTCGGCGGTGGCGGGGGCGGGGGGGAGGGTGCTGGTCATGGTGCTCCGGGGCGGGGGTGGTCCGGGACCCTCTACCCGTGCGCGCCGCCGGCCACGCCGGACCTCCGCGCCCGCGCCTCCGCCAGCCGGGCGAGCCGCTCCGGTACCTCGGGCGCGCCGGCGTCGCGGCACGCGGCCTCGCAGCCCGGGCCGGGTCCGTCCCACCGGATGCCGTCGACGCCACGGGGCATCACGGGGGCGTCCGTGCGCAGGGTGGCGAGCCGCAGGAACAGCAGGGCCTCGTCGCGTCGCTCGGCGAGGGTCGCCGCCAGGCGCGCGGCGCTGCGCAGGCCCGCGCGGGTCCAGGGCAGGGGCTCCGCCGGCATGTCCGCGATCGTGCCGAAGGCCCGGATGGCGTCCGCGGCCGTGCGGGCGCCGAAGCCGGGGATGCCCGGGTAGCCGTCCGCCGCGTCCCCCACCAGGGCCAGCCAGTCCGGCACCCGCGCGGGCGGCACGCCGAACTTGACGCGCACCTCCGCCTCGTCGCGCACGGTGCCCTCGCCGCGGCGGTCGAACTGCACCACCCGGGTGCCCCGCACGCACTGCGCCAGGTCCTTGTCGGGCGAGCACACGAGCACGCGGGTGACGCGCTCGTCGCGCGCCGCCACCTCGGCCCCCGCCGCCAGCGCGTCGTCCGCCTCCTGCTCGACCATCGGCCACACCGCGATCCCCGCGGCCGCGAGAGTCTCCTCCAGCGGCGTGAACTGCGACCGCAGCACGGGGTCGATGCCCGCGCCGGTCTTGTATCCCGGCCAGAGGTCGTTGCGGAACGACTCGATGACGTGGTCGGTGGCCACCGCCAGATGCGTCGCACCCCCCTCCAGCAGGCGCACCATCGATCGCAGCACGCCCCGCACGCCGGCCACCTCGCGTCCGTCCACCGCGTGGGCGGGCACCGCGTGGTGGTGGCGGAACAGCTCCCAGGTGCCGTCGACGAGGTGGACCTGCATCGGGGCGAGACTACGCCTTCAGGGGGTTGCCTCGACCTCCGGCCGAGGGTTGGCTGGGGTGGCATGACCCTCCGCCCGCGCCTGACGCTGCCCCTCACGCTGGGCCTGAGCCTGGCCGCGTCGGCCGGGGCGCACGCCTGCTCCCTGCCCGCGCCCGCGCCGGGGACGCTGATCCCCGGCGAGGTCGTGTTCGTAGGGACGGTGGAGGCGGTACCGCCGCCGGGGACGGACGCGGACCCGCAGGCGCCGGTGGCGTACGCGTTCCGGGTGGAGCGCACCCTGCGCGGCGCCGCGCCCGGCCCGTCCGTCACCGTGCACACCGGGGCCCACGGTGGCATCTGCGGCACCTCGTTCCGCCTCGGGTCGCGGTACGTGGTCTCCACGTCTCGCGTCAGGGGCGCCTCCGTGCCGCCGCTGCCCGACGGGGCGCTGGTGACGGGGCTGGGGTCGGGCAACCGCGAGATCCCGCTCGGGGCCCCCGTGCCGGCCGACGCGCTGCGCTGGCCGGCGCCCCCCGGCTTCGACGAGCGGCGCAGCCACCTCACCGTCGCCGGCCTGCGCGCCTTTCGGCCCTTCCCCGTCGCCGAGACGCGCTTCCGCTGGTCAGGGGTGCGGCGGATCGAGCGCACGCGCAACAGCGTGACGCTGGTGGCCGCCGGGGGCCTGCGGCGGCGGACCACCCAGATGTGCCGGGCCCGTCCGGGCAGCAGGGCCGCGCCCGTCGCGCCCGGCCCGTCCGCCGTGCCGCACTCGGGCATCCGCGAGGGCCGGCTGGTGGTGTTCACGGGCCGGCAGGAGGTGCGCTTCGACGGCGTCACTCCCGCGGAGGCCCTCGCCGCCGCCCGGGGCCTGGCGCGCGCGAACCACCCCGCCTACCGGCGGCCGGCCACGCCGGGGTACGTGGCCGCGCCGCTCGCCCCGCCGGTGCCCGGCGCCCGACTGCGGGTGCCCTGCCCGATCCCCGGCGACGCGCCCGGGGCGCGCTCGTAGACTCGGCGGCCCCGCCACCCGGAGCCCGCCATGCCGCCCATGTCCGTGCTGGACCCGGACGCCCTGCTGTCCACCACGCGCTCGGTCCGCCGCCGCCTCGACCTCACCCGGCCCGTGGAGCGCGGCCTGATCCAGGAGTGCCTGCGGCTGGCGCACCAGGCGCCCTCGGGCGGCAACCGGCAGTCGTGGGCCTGGGTGGTGGTCACCGACCCGGAGCGACGGGCGGCCCTCGCGGACCTCTACCGCCGCGGCTGGGAGCGCTACCTGCGGGAGGGCATCGCCGAGGCCCCGGCGCCGCGCGCCACGGACCCGGAGGCCCGCGCGCGGCAGCGGCGCATCGGGGAGTCCGCGCGGCACCTGGCCGACAACCTCGAGCACGTCCCCGTGCACGTGGTGCCCTGCATCCGCCCGCGCACCGAGGGCCGCGACCTCGTGGTGCAGGCCTCGGTGTTCGGCTCGATCCTGCCGGCGGTGTGGTCGTTCATGCTCGCCGCCCGGGCGCGCGGCCTGGGGACGGCCTGGACGACCATCCACCTGTTCCACGAGCGCGAGGCCGCCGAGGTGCTGGGGATCCCCGCCGGCGAGTACCAGCAGGTGGCCCTCATCCCGGTCGCCCACGCCCTGGGCGAGGGGTTCCGCCCGGGCCCCCGGAAGGACCTCCGGGAGTCGGTGCACTGGGACCACTGGGGGGGCTGACACCGGCCCGCGCCAGCAGCGGCCGGGCGAGGTCGGGGCGCCCGGAACGCCACCACCAGGCGCCCGCCTCCAGCGCGACCAGCGGACGCCAGCCGTCGATCCGCGCGGCGGCCCTCCGGTCGCCGTGGCCGCGGCACACCGCGGCGAGGGCGCCGGGGGGGAGGGCGCCGGCCTCCGCGAGGTAGGCCAGGTCCTCCGCCGGGTCCCCCCAGCGCCAGAACTCCCAGTCCACCAGCGCCGGCCGCCCGCCGTGCCACACCACGTTGCCGGCGGTGAGATCGCCGTGCAGCGGGCGGAAGGGCACCGCCGACACCGGAGCCGGCAGGGCGGGCGGCGGGAGCCCCGCGGCGGCGGCGGCATCCCGGGCGTCGGCGGTGCGCCGGCGTGCGTGGTCGTGCGCCGACCACACGCGGGGCGCCCGGGGGTCGGCCCCCGTGGCGGTGGCACGCGACGCCGCGGTGTGGACGGCCGCCAGTGCCCGCCCGAGCGCCTCCAGGGATGCGGGGGGGAGGTCCGCCAGCGGACGCGGGGCCCCGGGGAGCCGGCGGGTCACCAGGACCCCCGGCCCGTGCGCCACCAGGGCGGGGACCGGCGCGCGCCCGGCCAGCAGGGCGAGTGCGGCCGCCTCGCGGTCCAGGGCGGGGGCGGCGCCGGTCTTGCGGACGGTCCCCGCGTCCGCCTCCAGCCTGAACCGGCCGCCTCCCCACCCCTTCGTGCGCACCGGCGCACGCTACCCCGCGTGACGGATCCCACCTCCGGCGCGCCGCAGCCCGGCGTACCCTCGACGCATGCGGATCCCCCCGCGAGTCCTGGCGGCCGTGCTCGCCGGCGCGGCGCTGCCGGCCCTCGTGGCATGCGGCGGCGGGGACGCCCGCGAGGCCGCCGCGCCGGCTCCGGCCGAGGCCGCCGCGCCGGCGCCCCCGGACGCCCGGGGTCCCGCCCTGCTGGGGGGCGCCGCCGAGCGCATCGACGGCCGGCGGGAGGACCTGGCCCGCTACCGCGGGCGCGTGGTGATGGTGGTGAACACGGCGAGCCGGTGCGGCAACACACCCCAGTACGCGGCCCTGGAGGCCCTGTACCGGGACCGCTCGGACGCCGGGCTCGTCGTCCTCGCGTTCCCCAGCAACGACTTCGGGGGCCAGGAGCCGGGGGCGAACGGCGAGATCGCCCGGTTCTGCCGGCTCAACTACGGCGTCACCTTCCCCGTGTTCGCGCGCACCCCGGTGACCGGCGCCCGCGCGCACCCGCTGTTCGCCCGTCTCGCCGCCCGCTCGGCCCCGCCCGACTGGAACTTCAGCAAGTACCTCGTGGACCGCCGCGGGCGGCTCGCGGCCCGCTTCGACGCGTACGTGCGCCCGGACGACCCGCGCGTCACGGCCGCCGTCGACGCCCTGCTGGCCGAACCCGGCGGCCGGCCGGCCTAGGCGGCCCGCACCAGCGGCAGGCGGCCGCCGTCGACGCCCGGCAGGACCCGGCCCGCCTCCACGCCCAGCCACTGCTCCAGCAGGCTGGCGTAGACGGTGCGGAACTCGGTGGTCACCCGGAGGTTGGCGTCCCGGTCGAGGGTCGCGAGACCGGGCCACTCCGAGCGGATCCCCCCGTTGGCCCGCTCGCCGATCACCAGCAGCAGGCCGCCCGCGCCGTGGTCGGTGCCGCTGTCGTTCTCCTGGGGCCGGCGCCCGAACTCGCTCCACACCAGGGTGAGCACCCGGTGGGCCAGACCGCGGGTCTCGAGGTCGGCCTGGAAGGCGCCGACGGCGGCCGACAGGTCGGCCAAGAGCCGCGGGTGCTCGGCCGCCTGGTCGTCGTGGGTGTCGAAGCCGCCGGCCGAGACCGCGGCGATGCGCGTGCCGAAGCCGGCGCCGAGCATCCGGGCCAGGTTCCGCAGCTTCCGCCCCAGGCTCGAGTCGGGGTAGGGGACCGGCACCGGCGGCAGGGGGTGCGCCTCGTCGACGCGCAGGGGGCGGAGCATGTCGACCATGTCGAACGCGTTGCGGTACGCGCGCTGGGCCGCCACCAGGCCGCGCGAGCGGCCGCCGCGGGACGCCTCCCGGTACGGGCGCGTGAACGCCCCCGCCTCCCAGACGTCGTGCATCCAGAAGCTGAAAGCGCCCGGGTCGTGCACGGTGCCCACCGCCGCGCGGGCGCTCTGGAGCACCGGGTCGAGGCTGCCCGAGACGCTCACCGCCTGCAGGGGGTTGTCGCGCGACCCCACGAGGTCGATCGTCCGGCCGAGCCAGCCGGTGCGGTCGCGGCTGGGCCCCACCACGCCCGTGCGCCAGTAGCCGGCCGAGTTGAAGTGCGACTGGTCCGGGCGCGCGTAGTCCACCGAGGGGAGCACGGCGACCCGGCCCCGGCGGTACAGGTCGGCGATCTCGGGCACCGACGGGTGCCACCCGAAGGCCGTGGTGTCGGGCAGGGGGAGCGTGGTCTCGGGCGCCACGGCGAGGCGCCGCCGCAGCACCGGGTACCGCCCGTCGGCGACCGGCACGAGCGTGTTCAGGCCGTCGTTGCCGCCGTCCAGGTAGAGGGACACGAGGATCGTCGCCTCCGGCGCGGCGGCGGCCTGCGCCGCGGCGGCCTCCATGACCGCCCGGGGCGTCAGGGTGGCGAGGGCCGACGACAGCAGCACCAGGCCGGCCCCGCGCTCCAGCAGGTCGCGGCGGGTGAGGCCCCCACCGGACACGAGGCGCTCGAGCCCCTCCAGCGCCTCGGCCGGGATCGGCACCCCGGCCGCCGCCCGCGCGCCGAACTCGCGCCGGGTGCGGCGCCACTCGTCGCAGCCCACCCGTCGCATCCCGCCCGCGCCCGTCCCGCGCATGCCCGCGCCCCCCGTGTCGCCGCCGTTCAGCACACCTGCGCCTCCGGCCCGGCGAGCAGCAGGTGCCGCAGCACCCGCTGGCGCTCGGGGAAGTAGTGCCGCACCTCCCAGCGCTCGGTGCGGCCCGCCACCGCCCGGCGGGCGTGGCGCTCCAGCACCCGGCGCATGGCCGGGCTCAGGGGCGGGTGCCCGCAGGCGCGCAGGGCGCGCGCGACGGCCGCCCGCGGGGTCTCGGTGGCGGGGATGCCGCCCTCGGGGACGGCGTCGCGCAGCACCCGCGAGACGGCGTGGAAGCGGGCGCGCACGGTGGCCGGGGTGAGCCAGGCCTCGTCCTGGTCCCAGCCGGCGACGCTCGGCGGGTAGAACGGCTGCTGGCCCATCTCGCCGAGCATCCAGCCCCACTCCTGGGTCGTGACGCCCCTCCCCAGCCGGCGCAGCGTCCCCGCCAGGAACACCACGGGGGGCTTCACCTGGTCCGGGGCGTCCAGGTCGGCGTAGAGGGTGGGGTGGTCGAGGATGATCCGCAGGACCGGGCGGACGTCGGTGTCCGCATCCCGGTAGGCGCGCTCCATCCGGCGCAGGGTCGCCGGCGGGCACGGCCGCGGCGTGAAGTACGACCACAGGCGGCGGCACAGGTAGGCCGCGTGGGCGGGGTGGTCCACCGCGAGGTCGACGACGTCGTGAGGGCGGAACCGCCCCTCGCGGCCCAGCACGCGCTTGACCCCGTCGTCGTGGCGGCGCTCGTCGAAGCCGAAGGTGCGGCTGCGCCAGTCGTAGGTGATGCCCGTGAGCGCGCGCGCCGCCTCACGCACGTCCCCCTCGTCGTAGCCGTTGTTCACGCCGAGGGTGAACAGCTCGAACAGCTCCCGCGCGAAGTTCTCGTTGGGGGAGCGGCGGTCGGAGCCCGGCAGGTCCAGCCACAGCCGCATCGCGCCGTCGTCGAGCAGGCCGTGCAGCAGGTCACGCACGCGGCCGAGCGCGTGCCGCCGCAGCAGGCGGTAGTGGGCCATCATCAGCGCCACGTCGCCCACCTTGTGGTTCGAGGTGGCGAAGTGGTCATGCCAGTTCAGCGTCATGCGCTCCGCCAGGGGGTGGCGTGTGCGCACGCAGCGGTCGAGCCACCACAGCGTGTCGTGGGACCAGGCGTTCAGCGGGTCGAGCGGACCCTCCTCCGTGCGCGGGGGCGGCCCGGACACCTGGGGCCCGCGCGGGTGCAGCAGGTCGCCGACGACGGCGCGGCGTCCCCGGCGGGCGAGCCTCCGCGCCTCGCCAGGGCGGGGGCCGAAGCCCGCCCGCCACAGCAGGCGCTCGATCTCCCGCTCGGCCTTGGTGGCGCGGGTCACGGGCGCGTGACCCGGACGACGCGGGTCATGCCCATCGCCTCGTGACCGGCGACGGTGCACACCAGCACGTGCCGGCCGGGCCGCAGGCGCACCCGCAGCGTGCCGGTCGTCCCGGGCGCCACCTCCGGCATGCGGGCGACGACGCGCCCCGCCGCCGTGCGCACCACCAGGTCGTGCCCGTCCTCGCCGATGTTGCGCATCTGCACGATCAGGGGCCCGGCCGGCACGGAGGCGCGACTCGCCCCCAGGGTGTGCTCGCGCGCGAACACCAGCATCCGGGCGGCGCGCCGGGACCCCGTGCGGCGGGCGACGGGCGCGGGCGCGGGCGAGGCCACCGTCGCGACGGGGGCGGCAGGCGGGGCGGGGGGGAGCGCGTGGAGCAGGGGGGTCCTGGGGTCCGCGGCCGGGTCCGGCCGGTCGCCCCTGGTGTCGGCCCGGGCCCGCGCGCGCTTGAGGGGGCCGGGTGCCCGGCCGGGCGGCGTCAGCCCGGGTGGACGGCGGGCCGGCGGGTCCGCTCGACCGCCGACAGCAGCTCGGGCAGGAGCGTCGCGTAGTCGGGGGCGTGCACGATCCCGGGGTCGCCGGCGCACGCGGCGGCGTTGTGCGGCCAGCCGATGGTGAGCGCGGCGATGCCGCGCGCCCGCGCGAGCTCCAGCGTCTCCGGGCGGTCGTCCACGATCACGCCCACGCCCAGCTCCCCGCAGGCCGTGACCTTGCAGTCGAAGCCGCAGCGCAGCTCGTCCCAGTGGAACCCGGCGTCGTCCAGGAAACGCGCCGTGCCCTCCGCGGCCTCCGGCGGCCGGTGGGTCATCACCACCACGCGGGCCCCCGCGTCTCGCACCGCGTGCGTGGCCGCCACCGCGCCGGGCAGCGGGCCGTAGCGCGCCATCAGGCCCGGGTCGTACAGCCGCGGCAGCAGGGCCGAGGCGCGCTCGCGCCCGATCCGGTCCACCACGTACCGCCACAGGTTCTCCCCGGCGGGCGGCAGGACGGGCAGGTCCGGCTCCTCGCCGCGGGCCTCGTCGTAGAAGGCCGCCAGGAAGTCCCACATCGTCGCGTCCACGTCCCAGGCGACGCCGGCGGTGTGCCGCGGTTCACGCGGTGAGCGGATGATGATGCGCACGGGGCGGGGGAGGTGGGACCCGGCGAGGATAGCCGGGCGCGGCGCCTAGCCGGCCGGGGGGCCGCCGGGGGGCGACGACGCCGCCGCGCGCGCCAGCCGGTCGCGCACCGCCCAGCCCAGGCCCTCGGGCGACGGGGGCACGGCGACCACGTGCGCCACCCCGCGCGCGTCCGCCTCGCGCAGCAGGGCGTAGAGGTCCCGTGCGTAACCCTCGCCGCCGGCCGCCGCCGGGCGCAGCACCACCGTGCCGGCGGGCAGCCCGGCCGGCGCCCGCTCGGCGAGCAGGGCGACCGAGGCGCCCGCGGCCGCGAGGGCCGTCACCCGGCCCACGGCGTCGGCGGCGCCGGCGGCCACCTGCACGGCCGCCCGGGGCGCGTAGTGGGCGGGCAGCATCCCGGGGGCCCGCGGGGCGCCCGTCGCGGCCACGAGGGCGCGGCCCAGCAGCGCCTCCAGCCGCTCGCGGGGCAGCCCCCCGGTGCGCAGCACCACCGGCTCGGCACTGGAGGCGTCGAGGATCGTCGACTCCACCCCCACCCGGCTCGGGCCGCCGTCCAGGATGAGGTCCACCGCGTCCCCGAGATCCGCGGCCACGTGGGCGGCGCGGGTGGGGCTGGTGGCGCCGAAGGGGTTGGCGCTGGGAGCCGCGACGCCCGCGTCGAGCGCGGCCAGCATCGCGCGGGCCGCCGGGTGGTCGGGCACGCGCAGCCCCACGGTCGGCCGGCCGCCGGTGACGACGTCCGGCACCGCGTCCGTCCGTCGCACCACCAGCGTGAGCGGACCGGGCCACAGGGCCTCGGCGAGGTCCCGCGCCCACGCGGGCACGTCGCGGCCGTACCGGTCGAGAACGCCGGGGTCGTGCCCGTGGACGATCAGGGGGTGGTCCGGGGGGCGGCCCTTGGCGGCGAACACCCGGCGGACGGCGCGGGCGTCCTCGGCGTGCGCGCCCAGGCCGTACACCGTCTCGGTGGGGAACGCCACGAGCCCGCCCGCGGCGAGCACCCGGGCGGCGGCGAGGGGGTCGGCGGAGACGGGCGGCGGCACGCGTGGAGGGTAGAGCACCCACGCCGATGGGCGGGACGGCCGCGCGCGCCCGTGGCGTAGGGTGGAGCGTCGTGCCCCGGCCCCTCCCGGATGACCCCGCCGCCGCCCGGGCGCCCGCGCACGCCCCGGCCATGCGGGGTGGCGCGGCGTGAACGCGGCGATCAGCCTCAGCATCGCGCTGTTCCTGGCGGCCCTGGCCGTATGGGGGTTGCTGCTCGCCGCCGCCGGCCGCCCGCCGTCGCGGGGGTACCTGATCGCGGTGGTGGTGGCCGAGATCGAGCTGGTGCTCCAGGCCGCCGTCGCCGGCGTGCTGATCGTGGCCGGGCACGACCCGGACTCACTCGGCGAGTTCCTCGGCTACCTGGTCGTCACGGTGGCGCTGCTGCCGGTGGCCCTCAACCGCGCCCGGCACCCGCAGGCGACCCGGTTCGACGCGGCGGTCGTCGGCGTGACCGCCGTGGCGGTGGGCGTCGCGACCCTGCGCCTGCTGTCGCTGTGGTGAGCGGCGGGGAGACGGGGGCACCGCCCCCCCGGCGGCGCGTGGAGGGCGTCGGGAGCCTGCTGGCGGCCGTGTACGCCCTGTTCGCCGTCGCCGCGGGCGCGCGCTCGCTGTTCCAAATCGCCTCCAAGTTCGACGAGGCGCCCGTGGCCTACGCCCTGTCGGCCGTCGCGGCACTGATCTACCTGGCGGCGGCGGTCTGCTTCGCCCGGCCGTCGGCGGTCTCGTACCGGGCCGCCGCCGTGTTCCTCGCCGTCGAGCTGGCGGGCGTGCTCGCCGTGGGGGCGCTGAGCCTGGCCGACCCCGACCTGTTCCCCGACCAGACGGTGTGGTCGGACTTCGGGGCCGGCTACGGGTTCATCCCGCTGGTGCTGCCGGTGGCCGGCCTGGCCTGGCTGGTGCGGGGGCGCACGCGCCGCGACTGGGAGGACGCGGGGGCCTGACCCCGGTCAGGCGCAGCGCCGCGCCTCGGCGAGCGCCGCGCGCCGCGTGGCCAGCTGGTTCGCGTTCCCCTCGAACCCGGTCGAGGCCTCGAGGTACGGCACGGCCTCGCCGCAGCGGCCCACGTCGATGAGCGCGCGCCCGAGGTTGTAGTTGGCGTACCCCTCGTAGAGCTCCCGGGCCGACGTCCCGCGGTAGTAGGCGAGCGCCGACCGCTGCAGCGGCACACCCTCCGACGAGCGTCCCACGGAGGTGAGGTAGGTGACGCGGTCCGTCAGGCGCTGGGCCTCGCCGGCGCTGGGGGCGGGGGTCACACCGCGGAGGTCGCCACCACCGCCGCCCCCGCCGCCGCCCGTGCCGGGCTCGGCCGCCGCCGGCTCCGGCGCCGGCGCGGGGGCCGGGGGCGGCGCCACCGCCGTGCGCACCTGGGTCACCGTGCGGACGCGCGCGGGGGCCTGCGAGGTCACCACCCGGGTGATGGTGACCGGGGGCGCCGTCACCGCGGGCGCCGTCACCGCGGGCGCGCCCGTGTCCTGGGCGACCCGGTCCGGTGCGGGGTCGTCGCCGCTCAGCGCCACGTAGCCGGCCGCCGCGGCGCCCAGTGCGGCCAGGGCGACGACGACGCCGGCACCCACGAGGCCCCGTCGGCTGCGGCGCGGCGGCGCGGAGGCGCGCCCCGGCGCCGGCGGCCCGTCCGCGGCCGGGACGGCGGCGGGGAGGGCCCGGGTGGGGAGGGCGTCCGCGCCCGCGTCGCGCGCGGGTGCGGGCGGGCGGGGGGCCGGCGGGCCGGGTGCGGGCGGGCCGGGGGCGGGCCCGCGCCGGCGGGCGGCGGGGAGGATGCGGGTACCGCCGTCCGGCTCGGGCTGCCGCATGGCCGCGGCGAGCTCCTGCGCGAACGCCTGCGCGGTGGGCGGCCGCTCGCCCGGGTCGCGGGACAGCACGCGCCCGAACACCGGGTCGACGGCCTCGGGCAGGCCGACGCCGCGCCAGGAGGCGGGGGGCACGGGCTCCGACAGGACCGCGAGCCCCTCGGCCTGGCCGAGGCGGTCCCCGAACGGCCGGCCGCCGGTGAAGAGCTCGTAGGCCACCACGCCGAGGCCGTAGATGTCCGCCGGCGGCAGGGCCTGCTCCCCGCGCAGCACCTCGGGCGCCACGTAGCCGTACGACCCCACGAAGGACCCCGTCTGCGTGACCTCCGTCGCGTCCGGGTCGACCAGGCGGGCGACGCCGAAGTCCGTGACCTTGAGGCGGCCGTCCTCGGTGAGCAGCAGGTTGGACGGCTTGATGTCCCGGTGCACCACGTGCGCGGCGTGCCCGGCGTCGATGGCCCCGGCGGCCTGCGCGATCCACGAGAGCGCCTCGGCGCGGAAGGCGGGCCGGGCGGCGGTGAGCGCCGCGATGCTGCCACCGCCGCAGTACTCCATGACCATGTAGGGCACGCCGTCCCACTCGCCCACGTCGTGGACCACCACCACGTTGGGGTGGTTGATGCGCGCCGCGGCCCGGGCCTCGCGGGCGAACCGCTGCCGGAACTGCCGGTCGTCGGCGAGGTGGCCGGCGATGAGCTTGACCGCGACCACGCGCCCGAGCTGGGCGTCGTGGGCCCGGTAGACCTGGCCCATCGACCCGCCCCCGACCCGGACGACCTCGCGGTAGCGGCCCGGCAGCAGGTCGGCAGCCCGCCGGTGGCCGCCGGACGCGTGTCCGTTCGCGTGATGTTCCGGCACCCTCATCGCACCGTTCGCTCGGGGCCGCACGCCCCGCGTCCACCCGGGATCCAGGCCATGAGGCCCTTTCCCCGGGTGGGTGCCCCCGGCAAACACCGGGGTGCACCGATGTCAGGCGGAGAGGCGCTCCGCGGTGCCGCGGCCGACGGCGAGGAGCACGAAGCGCCCCGCGCGCTCGTCGACCCGCCCGGCCACCAGCAGGTCGCCGAGCACGCGCACCAGGTCGTCGCGCCGCGGCACGGGGGCCCCGAGCGCCCGGCGGCGCAGGGCGATCTCCTCCCAGAGGACGCGCCAGGGCAGCCCGTGGGGGTGGCCCGCGAGCAGCTGCTCCACGGCGCGGCGGATGACGGCGGGGGAGACCTCGCCGCCGCGCCGCGGGGCGGGCGGGGGGACGATGCGGATGTGGGTGGGGCGGGCATCGCCGGACACCGGGACCTCCTGGTCGGGATGGTGCGGGCGAGTGACGCTAACGGCGGCCTCGGACAGAACATGTGTTCCGCCTCCATCCGCGCGACGGGAAACCGGACGTACCGGTCCGCTTGTGCGCTACGGTGACCACCGCAACCGGACCGATCGGTCCGGTACCCCGTCACACCCCCGTCGTAGAGGTGCCCGTGTCGTCTCCACGCGCCGTGCCGGCCGCGGCCACCAACCGGTGGCTCGTGCTGGTGCTCGTCTGCATCGCCCAGTTCATGGTGGTCCTCGACGCCACCGTCGTGAACGTGGCGCTGCCCTCCATCCGGGAGGACCTCGACTTCTCCGCGAGCTCGCTCCAGTGGGTGGTCAACTCGTACACGCTCGCCTTCGGCGGGTTCCTGCTCCTCGGCGGCCGCGCCGCCGACTTCATCGGGCGCAAGCGCCTGTTCCTCATCGGCGTGGTGGTGTTCACCGGGGCGTCGCTGCTGAACGGGCTCGCGACCTCGTCCGAGTTCCTCGTCGCGGCGCGGGCCCTGCAGGGCCTCGGCGGCGCGATGGTGTCCCCCGCGGCCCTGGCGATCGTGACCACCACGTTCCGGGACGGCGCCGAGCGCACGAAGGCGCTGAGCGTCTGGGCCGCGATCGCCGTTGGCGGCGCCGCGGTCGGGCTGCTGCTGGGCGGCATCCTCACCGAGTACCTGTCGTGGGAGTGGGCGTTCTACGTCAACGTCCCCGTCGGCATCGCCGCCCTGCTGCTGTCCCTGCGGTTCATCCCCGAGTCGCGGGTGCCCACCTCGGGCGTCGACGTGCTCGGGGCGGTGACGGTGACCGCCGGCCTCACGCTGCTCGTCTACGCCATCGTGCGCACGCAGGAGGCGGGGTGGACCAGCCTCGAGACGATCGGGCTCGCCGGCGCCGCGCTGGCGCTCCTGGTGGCCTTCGTCGCGGTCGAGCGCCGCACCGCGGCGCCCCTGGTGCGGCTCGGCATCTTCCGCGTGCGCTCCATCACCGGCGCCAACCTGGCGATGCTCGCCGTGTTCGGCGGCATGTTCGCCGTCTTCTACTTCGCGTCGATCTACGTGCAGGGCATCCTCGGGTTCTCGCCCGTCGAGGCCGGGTTGGCGTTCCTGCCGCTGACGGCCGGGATCATCCTGTTCTCGGGCATCGCCCAGCAGATGATCCCGCGGGTGGGCGTCCGCTGGGTCGCCATGCCCGGCATGGCGGTCGCGGGCGTCGGTCTGGCGCTGCTGTCGCTGGCGCCCGTCGACGGCACCTACGTGCGCGACGTGCTGCCCGGGCTGCTGGTGATGTCCGCCGGCCTCGGGCTCACCTTCGTGCCCATGACCCTCATCGCCACCACCAACGTCGGCGACGAGGACGCGGGCCTCGCGTCCGGCCTGTTCAACTCCTCCCAGCAGATCGGCGGGGCGCTGGGGCTGGCCATCCTGTCGACCATCGCCGCCCAGACCACCACCGACGCCCTGCCCACCGGCGCCGCGCCGACGGCCGCGCAGGAGGCCTCCGCACTGGTCGACGGCTTCCAGGTCGCCTTCGCCGCGGGCGCCGGGCTGATGCTGCTGGGCGTCCTGCTGACGGCGGTGCTGATCCGCCGCCGTGACGTGGCGACCATCCAGGCCGACACGCCCGTCGTGACACATGTCTGAGGGGGCACTCCGCGCCGACGCCGCGAGGAACCGCACGCGGATCCTCGCGGCGGCGTCGGAGGTCTTCGCCGAGAGCGGGGCCCAGCTGAGCGTCGACGACGTCGCGCGTCGCGCCGGCGTGGGCCACGCGACGGTGTTCCGGCGCTTCCCCACCAAGGAGGACCTGGTCCTCGCGCTGGTGGAGGAGCGCCTGGGCGACATGCGCGCGGCCGCCGAGGAGGGGGAGCGCGCCGACGACCCCTGGGAGGGCCTGCGCACGGCGATGGAGCGCATCGTCGCCCTGCAGGTGCGCGACCGGGGCCTGTTCGAGGTGGTGTCGGCCTGCGAGGTGATCGGCTCGCCCCGGCTCCGGGAGCCGCGGCACGCGCTGCAGGCGGTGCTCGCGCGGCTGCTGCACCGTGGGCAGGAGGCCGGGGTGGTGCGCGACGACCTCGCCGCGGCGGACCTGATGTTCCTGGTCGCCGCCGCCGGTCACTCGTCGCCGTGCCGGATCGACCTCGGCGAGGTCTGGCGGCGCTACCTCGGCGTCATCATGGACGGCATGCGCCCGGCGGGGGCCACCCCGCTCGCGCCGCCACCGCCCACCCTCGCGGAGCTCGACCGGGCGCTCGAGAGCGGGGGGTGCCGGACCGGCGGCTAGCCGTCAGCAGGAGGGGCGGGGGCGCACCCGTCCCGCCGTCGCGCGCATCTGCGCGGCCACGGCGGCGACCAGTGGATGGTCCGCGCTCGCGGGCGGCTCCACCTCGATCCGGCCGTCCCGCCAGCGCAGCCGCGCGGCCCCTCCGGGCAGGCGCACGGTGACGACGGGGGCGGCCGGGCCGTCGAGGCGCGCGGCCCACGCGGCGACCGCGGGACCGTCCCCGGCGGCGATCGCGTCGAGCGGCGCGCGCCCCCCCAGGTCGGCGGCGGGCCGCCCCAACACCTGCCGCACCGCGTCGCCGGTCGCGCCGCCGCCGCCCAGCGCGTCCACCGCCGCCGCGAGGTGCCCGAGGCGCCGCGCGTCCTCGCCCCGCGGCCGGTGCCGGCCCTCGGCCCAGCGGTCCACGATCCCGATGCGGCAGGCGCCGGCCGCCCGCGCCACCGCCTCACGCCCCAGCAGGGCGCGCAGCCGCGCGACGGCCGGGGCGTCGGGGGCGTCCTCATGGGCCTCCATGCCCCCATTGTGGCGGGCGTGCGCGGTCCCGCCGAGGGCGGGCACGGTCAACCCGGCCGCCCCGGTTGCCGACATGGATGTCATGCCGACGCCCCTGCTGGACCTGATCGCGCACGCCAGCGAGAAGACGCTGCGCGTCTACTCGAAGAAGGTGCTGATCGACCTGTCGCACGACGTCGAGGCGCGCGCCTTCGCCGGCCCTCCGCACCCGCCCCTCGTGTTCGGCGGGTTCCAGCGGGGGCGGTTCTTCGCGACAGAGCGGCCCCGGTGGGAGGAGATCGCGCGGCGCAGCACCCTGACGGTGGTCGCCGCGGGGGGGCTCGACTCGATCACCGACGTCGGTCCCCGGCGCCCGGTGTTCCTCGGCGTCGGGCCGCAGGACCCGTTCTGGACCGACTGGCTGGCGCTCGTCTACGCGGGCCCCGAGCACGGCGGCGTGCTGATCGCGCGCGACGAGGAGGGGGGCCCCGGGGTGCCGACGTCACGGCGGACGTGCCGCGGCGTCTGGACCTACGATGCCCGCGTCGCCCGGGCGGCCGCCCTCTGGGTGGGCGAGTACCTGGCGGACCACGACGCCCTGCTGGCCCGGCGGTGGAACACGGGCGTGGCCATCCTGTCGGCGCCGCAGGCCGAGCGGATCCCGACCCGGCGACTGCGCCGAACCGCCTGAATCACCCGCGCGGACCCGCGCCGCGCCGCCGCGCGCGGGAGCCCGCGTACGATCCTCCGCATGATCCGCGGCCGGGGGATGGGTGGTGCGGGGCGCGGGCGGCGCGTGCCGTGCGCCGCCCCTGCGCCGGGCGTCGCGCTAGGCGCCGGCCTTCCAGCGCCTCCACTGCAGGTACAGCCGGCGGCGTGCGTCCTTCTGGTCCATGGGGTCGTCCTCGGTCGTGTGAGGGGTCCGGGCGCGCACGGGGGCGCCCCGGTGGGGGGTCATCCGTCAGAGGGGATCCGCCGGCCGCGTCGCCAGCGGCGCGGGTCGCCACCCGTCCTGCGCGGTCCGCGGGCGGACCGGGGCGCGGTGGCTCCCGTCTCCAGAGGGTACGACGGCACCGGGGCGGGGAGGGCCGTCGCGGTCCCCGGCGAACCCGGTCCCGGCCGGACGGCGCCGTCCGTCGCCGGCGAGGGGTTCGGGGCCGCCAGGCGGCGGATCCAGGACGCCAGCGTCTCGGCGGCCTCCGCCTGGATGTCGTCGAACACGAGCAGGGAGACCTCGTCGAGCAGCACCGTCGCGCACGCCCCGCAGTCGGGGCAGTGGAGCCGCACCTCCCAGCACCCGGGCGCCGTCCGCCGCCGCCCGGTCGCCTGCACCAGGTTCGATGCGCAGGTGCGGCAGATGTGCGCCGGTTCGGTGCCCTCGTCCTGCGGGGTCATGCCCCGTCTCTCGGGCCCGCGGGCCCGCTCTTGAGTCCCGGGGACACACGACCGGGGCGGGCCGACGTCCGCCCACGCGTCGCCGCCTGGGCCGCGGCCGCCGCCGCCCTGGCCCTCGCGGCGTCGGTGCCCGCCGCGGCCGCGCCCAAGCCCCTGCGTTCCGCCGACGGCATGCGCCACGAGGTGCTCGCGAAGGGCCTCGAGATCCCCTGGGACATCGCCTTCCTGCCCGACGGGCGCGCGCTGGTGACCGAGCGGGCCGGCCGGATCCGGGTGGTGTCGCCCGACGGCGAGGTGGCCCCCGAGCCGATCGCGACCGTGCCGGTGTCCTCCGTGGGGGAGGGCGGCCTCCTCGGCATCGCCCTGGACCCCGGGTTCGGGCCCGCGGCGCCCTTCGTGTACCTCACGGCGACGGTCGGCGCGGAGATGCAGGTCCAGCGCTGGCGGCTCGGCGAGGACGGCGCGCTCGTGCCGGACGCCGTCGTGCTCGCGGGCATCCCGGCCGGGACCGTGCACTCGTCCGGCGGGGTGCGCTTCGGGCCGGACGGCGCCATGTACGTGGGCACCGGGGACGCGGGGGAGGGCATGCGCGCCCAGGATCCCGCCGGCCTCAACGGGCGCATCCTGCGCGTGCCCGCGCCCCTGTACCGGGCCGACGCCGCGGCTCCCGAGGTGCACGCCCTCGGCCTGCGTCACCCGCAGGCCCTCGGGTGGCAGCCGGTCTCCGGACGGTTCTTCGTCGCCGACCACGGCGCGAGCGGCTTCGACGGCCCCAGCGGCGACGACGAGCTCAACGAGGTCGTGGCGGGCGGCAACTACGGCTGGCCGATGGTGCGCGGGCTCGACCACACCGGGTACGCCGCGCCGGCGCGCGTGTGGGAGCGCACCATCGCGCCCGCGGGCCTGGCCTTCATCACGATCGGCGACTCCACGTGGACCGGCGACGCCCTGGTCACGGGCCTGCGCGGCCAGGTGCTGCGACGCGTTCGCCTGCGCGGCGGCCTGCCCGTGGAGGAGGAGATCCTGCTGCTGGGTCGCTACGGCCGGCTGCGCGCCGTGGCCGAGGCGCCGGACGGCTCGATCTGGGTGAGCACCAGCAACCGCGACGGCCGTGCCCCGGCCGGCACCCGCGGCGACTTCATCATCCGCGTCGTCCCGCCCGCGGGGGTCGCGCCCCCGCCCGACGAACCGCCTCCGCCGCCTCCGCCCCCGCCGCCTCCGCCGCCCGATCCGCCCGGGGACGGCGGAGTCGATCCCGTGCCGGCCCCGCCGGAGGTGGCCGCCGCGCGCCTGGGCGCCGGAGCACTGCGGGCGGACGGCCTGCGGCTCGTCGCCCCGGCGGCGGCCCCGCACGGGGCGCCCGTGCCCGTGGTCGCGCACGTGGCCCGGCCCGAGCGCATGCGCCTGGTGGTGCAGCGGCAGCTGGGCGGCCGGTGGCGCGTCGTGGCGCAGGGAATCCTGCGGGGGCGCCGGGCCGTGCTGGTCGTCCGCGGCCTGCCCGTGGGGCGCCACCGGCTGCGCGTGCGCGTGCTCGGCGGGCCCGCGGCCGGCGCGGCGGTGACCGTGCGCGTGCTCGCCCGGTCGCGCACCGGGCGCTGACCCGGGTCGCCCCGCCCGTGCACGCACCGCGCCTCCACCGGAGGGGGGGCGACGCATCGGCGCCGGCGGGGGTGAGCCCCCGGCCCGGCAGCGGCGTAATGGCGCGCGCTCGGCCTCTCGTCCCCATGAGACATAACCGCAGTTCTCGTGCGTAAGGGGTCACGTCCGGGGCGCCCGTGCGACGCTGCCCTGTGTGCAGGAGCGGCTGGTGGAGACCCCCGAGGGCCCCGCGCGGGTTCACGTCCGTGTGGCCGAGGGCGCGGTGGGCGCCCTCGTGTTCGGTCACGGCGCCGGCGGCGGCGTCGGCGCACCGGACCTGACGGTCGTGTCCGCGGCCGCGCACGCGGCCGGCTGGACCGTGGTGCTCGTCGAGCAGCCGTACCGCGTCGCCGGCCGGCGGGCGCCGCCGCGGGCGCCGCGGCTGGACGCCGCGTGGCGGGCCGTCGTGGCCGACCTGCGCGCCGCCGAGGTCCCCGACCTGCCGCTGGTGACCGGCGGGCGCTCGTCGGGCGCCCGCGTGGCGTGCCGCACGGCGGCGGACACGGGCGCCTCCGGGGTGCTGTGCCTGGCGTTCCCGCTGCAGCCGGCGCCGCGCCGCGGCGCGCCGGTGCCGTCGCGCCTGCCCGAGCTGGAGGCGGTGCCGGTGCCCGTGCTGATCGTCCAGGGCGCCCGTGACCCGTTCGGCATGCCGCCCCCTGCACTGGGGCGTGAGGTCGTCGCCGTGGAGGGCGACCACAGCCTGCGCGGGAACGCCGCCCGGCTGCGTGAGGCCGTCACGGACTGGCTGGCTGACCGGGTCGCACCCCCGGGGGGCGGCGCCGGGTGACGCGGGCGGCCGTTTCGGTCAGGCCGTCCGTGGTACGCCCGGGATCCCACGCGCGACCCGCCGGCCGCCCCCGGGACGCCCCGCTGATCCGGGGGGCGGCCGCACCCGTAGAGACCCACATGGACCCGACCATCCTTCCGCTGGAGATCCTCGGACGCGGCCGCGCCGAGGGGCGCGTGCTGCGGCGCCGGCCGCTGGACTGGCACGGCATCCCCGGCCTGGCATGGCGCCTGGACGTCGAGCTGCCGGACGGCTCGGTCGCCGAGGCGACGCAGATCGGCACCAGCACGCCGACCTTCCTGGATCCCCGGGTGGCCGTCGCGCGCGGCGCCCGCACGCCCGCCTCGGCCTGACCCCGGGGGGCGGCCGCCCCGCGCGCGCGCCGCGGCCGGTCGCAGGCCCACGCCGCGGTGCTCATGGCGGCGCCTCCGGCTGCCGATCGGGCCGCGTGCCCGCCCGTGCGCCCCGTCGTGATCGGCCCCCCGCAACGCCCGCCGCCCCTGCGGTAGCGTCCGTCGCGATGGACGCCCCCGCCGCCCCGCGCCGCCCGCCCGGCGCCGCGCCGCGGACGTCCCCCCGGCCGCCCGACCGGTCGTCGTCCGCGCCCGGGGGCCCGGCCGCGCCCCGGGCGTCACGGCTCTCCGTCCGCCCCGGCACCCGCCCGGCGCGCGCCGGTCGCCGACCCCTGAGCACCGCACCCCCCAGCCGAGGAGCCCCCATGCGCGTCCGTGTCGTCCTCCCCGCCGTCGCCGCCCTGGGGGCGCTCGCGCCCGCCGCCGCCCTCGCGGCGCCGGCCCCGGCCGGCACGTACGTGGCCGCGCTGACCGCGCCGGCGGCCGTGGACGCCGGGGAGCGCGCCACCGTCGCCGGCCGCGTCGCCCCCGGGCGGGCGGTCGATCTCCGCCTGGAGCGTCTCGAGGGGGCGGCCTGGGTGCCGCTCGCGGGGCTCCGCACAGATGCCCGGGGCCGCTTCCGCGCCGACCTCCCCCTGCGCCGCAGCACCAACATCCGCGCCGTCGTGGTCGACGCGACCGGAGCCGTGCGCGCGAGCCGCCGCCGTTTCGTGGCCCTGCGGCCCGTGGTGACGCTGACGGTCCGCCCGGAGCGCTACGAGTTCATCGCCGGCCGCCCGGTCACCGTCCGCGCCCGCGTGCGCCCGGCCGAGCCCGGTGCGACGGTGGTCCTGGAGGGCTCGCGCGGCGGCGCGTACCGCGCCCTCGCGCGGCTGACGGTCGGCGTCGGCGGCCGCGTGGCCGGCCGGGTCACCCTGCCCGCCGGCGGCGATTGGCGCGTGCGGCTCACCGTGCCCGCCGCGCCCGGGCGACGGGCGGCCGGCGCCGCGGTGACCCGGTTCTCGGCCTTCGCGGCGAACCCCCACGGGATCCCCGCCGGCACCTCGCACTACATCGTCCAGGACATCGGCGAGACGCTCCTCTACTACTACGAGGACGGGCGCCTGCTGCGGGTGCTGCCCGTGGTGTTCGGCAAGCCGTCCACGCCCACGCCGCTCGGCACCTACCGCGTCTACTCGAAGACTGTCGGCCCGGGCCCCGCCTTCGGCCCACTGGCGCTCTGGTACCACCGCGGCTACGGCATCCACGGCACCAACCAGGAGTACCTGCTGTCGCGGACCTGGCGGTACTACTCGCACGGCTGCACCCGCAACTACAACGCGAACATCCGCTGGCTGTGGCCGCGCGTGCCCGTCGGCACCCCCGTGGTGAACATCCGGTAGCGCCAGGTGTGACCCCCGTCGGGGGAGGCCGACTACACGATCCGGGGGACTTTCGCCACGGTGAGTGCCCTCACGGGCCGTGGTAGCCTCGCCGGGCCGGTGGGGCGGGCGACCGCTCCACCCCCTGACGCCCATGGCAGTCCCTGGCCCACATACCGCCGGCGGCGCGCTCCGCGTGCGCCGCACCGCCGCCGCCGCGCTGATCACGGCCTCGCTGGCCGGGGCACTCGTGGTGCGCGCGGGCGTGGCCGACGGCCAGGTGCAGACGGTCCCGCTGGACGCGCAGCGCGCCCAGATCCGCGAGCTCGAGGCCGGCCTGATGGAGGTGGACGGCCAGGCGCAGCTCGCCCAGCGCGCGTACGAGGCCGCCGACCGCCGGGTGACGGAGCTCCAGGACCGCATCACCGCCAACAGCCGCGACCTGCGCCGGGCCCGTGTGGAGTTCAGCCAGGCGCAGACGCGCCTCGCCGACCGGCTGCGCCGCCTGTACGGCGAGCGGCCGCCCTCGGTGGTGGAGGTGCTGGTGTCCTCGGGCAGCCTCACCGACGCCGTCGACAGCATCGACCTGCTGCGGCGCGTGGAGCGGCAGGACCGCGACATCCTCACCCGGGCGAGCGCCCTGAGGGCCCGTCTCGCGCAGCTCCGCTCCGAACTGGTGGAGGACCGCCGGGCCGCCGAGCGCAACCGGCGGGAGACCTCCGCGCGCCTCGGCGAGCTCCGCGCCCTCGCCGGGCAGCGCCAGCGCCTGCTGGCGAGCGCCCGCAGCACCCTCGCCCGGATGGAGGCGGCCGAGCTCCAGCGCCGCGAGGCGGCTGCCGCCGCCGCGCTCCGCGCCCGGCAGAATGCCCTCGCACAGGCGGAGGCGGCGGCGGGGCGCGCCGCCGACCCCTCCTCGCCGGCGCCGGTCGCGGCCCCGTCGGCGCCCTCCGGTCCCTCCCCCGCCGTGGACGCGGGCGGCGTGCAGGCCCCCTCCGGCGCGTCCGGCGGCGTGGGCAGCCACCTGCAGCAGATCGCCGCCTGCGAGTCGGGCGGCAACCCGCGCGCGGTCTCGCCGGGCGGGACCTACCGTGGCAAGTACCAGTTCCACCCGGACACCTGGCGGGCCGTGGGCGGGTCCGGCGACCCCGCCGCCGCGCCGGAGTCCGAGCAGGACATGCGGGCGGCCATCCTCTATCAGCGCACCGGCCCATCGTCCTGGCCCGTCTGCGGCGCGGGGTAGCACGTCCGCGCCGCCGTGTGCCGTGCCGGTGACACCCGTCCGCAGCGCCTTAACCGAGCCTTGACGCGCGGTCCGGAAAGTCGGATATTGCTCGCTGTATCCGGTCGGCGAACGACGGTGGCCGCACGTCCCGCTCCGGCCCGCATCACCACGGCGGACCAACTCGCAGTCACGTACGACGCGCTCGACCACACCCCGCCGCGGCGGGGTCCTGAGGGGGCCGGGGAGGCTCATGCATCCTCATGTCCCGATCCGATCCATGTCCCCTGATTCGAACGGGAGGCGGATGTCCACGCAGCAGTTGGTGGTCCTGAAGTACGACGGCGAGCTCCGGGCGCTCATCGTCCGGGGGCAGGAGCTGGGCTTCCTGGGCCTCGAGGAGGTCGCCGAGGTGCTCGACGGCCTCGGGCTCGACGCGGACGCCGCCGAGGACGTCTACCAGCAGCTCGAGGAAGCCGGCATCGAGCTCCTGGAGCAGGCGGAGGCCAACACCCGCGCGGCCGAGATCGCCGACGAGTCCGAGCGCCCGCGCCGCCCCGCCGCCACCGTCGAGCAGACCACCGACGCGCTCCAGCTGTTCCTCAAGGACATCGGCCGCGTGCCGCTGCTCACCGCGGCGGACGAGGTGCGGCTCGCCAAGCGCATCGAGCTGGGCGACCAGGAGGCCAAGCGCCAGATGGTCGAGGCCAACCTGCGCCTGGTGGTCTCGATCGCCAAGGGCTACCGCGGACGCGGCCTCCCCTTCCTCGATCTGATCCAGGAGGGCACGCTCGGCCTGGTCCGCGCGGTCGAGAAGTTCGACTGGCGCCGCGGCTTCAAGTTCTCCACCTACGCCACGTGGTGGATCCGCCAGGCCGTCACCCGCGCGCTGGCCGACAAGGGCCGCACGATCCGCATCCCCGTGCACGTGGTCGAGAAGCTCAACCAGATCAGCCGCGCCGAGCGCGTGCTCATCGGCCAGCTCGGCCGGGAGCCCACGGTCGAGGAGATCGGCGACGCCGCCGGCCTGCCGCCCGACGAGGTCGAGGAGATCCTGCGCAGCGCGCAGCCCACCGTCTCGCTCGAGAAGCCGGTCGGTGAGGAGGAGGAGTCCGAGCTGGGCCGCTTCCTCGCGGACGAGAGCACGGTCGCGCCCGAGGTGTCGGCCGAGGTCTCCCTGCGCGAGCAGGCCCTGCGCGACCTGCTCGACCAGCTGAGCTACCGCGAGCGTCGCGTGCTGGAGCTCCGTTACGGCCTGCGCGGCGAGAAGCCCCGCACGCTCGACGAGCTCGGCCGCATGTTCAACGTCACCCGCGAGCGCATCCGCCAGGTCGAGAGCCAGTCGCTGCAGAAGCTGGCCTCCCTGCCGGACGCCTCCCGCCTGGGCTGACCGCCGCCGCCGGGGCCCGGCTCACCGGGCCCCGGCGCGCCGCACCGGCGCCGGCGCGTGCCGGCGCGCACGACCCCGCCCCGCCCCGCGGCGCTAATTGAGCCGCGGGTCCTCGGGCATCCGCGCGACCAGGCGGTAGGCGCCGCCCTTGCGGTCGAGGACGTGGCTCCAGAGCCCCTCGGGCGCGTCGGTGAACACGTCCTCCACGCGTCCCTCCACGTCCACCCAGGCGCCCTCGGCGATCTCCGCCTCCAGCTGCCCGCCGGCCCACCCGGCGTACCCGCCGAAGGCCCGCAGCGCCCGCACGTGGTCGGCGAGGTCCTCACCGCCGCCGCGCGGGTCGACGATCCCGACCGAGCCGAAGGCGATGGAGGCCGCCTCGCCGGGGTCGCTGAAGTCGCCCAGCACGATCACGGCCTCGGGCTGCACCGGCCCCCCGGAGTGGATGACCTCCCCCGCCTCCAGGGCCTCGCCGAGCGGCGGCGGGATCGCCTCGCGGGCCACGATGCCCGTCGGCCGGTTCAGCACGAGCCCGAGGGCCCCCTCCGCCGAGTGCTCGAGCATGAGCACCACCGCGCGGTGGAAGTTCGGGTCCTGCAGCACCGGGGCGGCCACCAGCAGCCGGCCACGGCGGAAGCGCGGGCCGGCGGCCGGGTCGGGCGACGGCCCGATGCCCTCGGTCACCCCTCCCCCCCGCCCAGGATCTCGCGGATCAGCTCCGCCGCGTCGTCCATCCCCTCGGCGTCGCGGGCGCGGACGGAGTCGTGGAGCCCGCCGAAGCCGATGGCCGCGACGGGGTGCAGCTGACGACGCGTCGCGTGGAAGTGGGTCGCCAGGTGCGCGGCCTGGGTGCGGGCCTCGGCCCAGCGCCCGGCGGCGGCGAGGGCCTCCACCAGCTCGAGACCGGCCATCGCGACGTGGTGGAAGGTGGGCGCCTCACGCGCGGGGGGCGGCGCGCCCTCGGCCAGGGGCGCGGTCGCGTCCCGCCACTCCGCATCGTCCAGCTCGGCGGCGAGCGCGGCGACGCGCGCCGCCGCCCGTGGCAGCGCGGGGGCGGTCACCGCGTGGCGCGGGGCGGCCGGGCCGCCGGGGACGGCGCGGCGGGGTGCGGACGGCGCCGTGGCGGACCGCCGCGGGCCGGGACGGTCAGTGGCCCCCGTGGGCCGCGCGCCGGCGGGAGAGGATGTAGTTGTAGGCCGCGCCCGCGACCACCAGCACCACGGCCAGCGCGATGAGGGCCCAGAACACCGGGAGGTGGCCCGACAGGCGCTCCTCGGGCCCGAGGTCGCGGATGCCCCAGCCGGTGGTGAACCAGACGGTCGCGAGGATCATCACCGTGCCGGCCGCGCGGAAGGGCCAGGTGGCGGGGAGCATCTCGTTGTCGTCGTGGTGCGACGAGGCCATGCGCGTCCTTTCCGGTCACGTCCCGATGGGGGCACGCTACCACGGGGTCCGTACGGCTCCGGACCGCCCCTGCCGCCCGGGCGCGGCTCGGTACCTGTGCCCCGCCGCGCCGGGACGCACGGTCCCCCGGCTCAGCCGGGCGCGCCCTCCGCCTCCACCTGGCGGGCGGCCCAGGCCGCGAGGCCCTGCAGGTTGTCGCGGTCCCAGCCGAGCCATTCCCAGGTGCGCCGGGCCTCCTCGTCGGTGACCAGCGCGTGCAGGGGGGCGTCCTCCAGCACGGCCCGCACGGCGCCCTCGCCGCCCGCCTCGCGGTGGCCGCGCAGCGCCGCCTCCCCCATCCGCGCCCAGCGCTCGTCGGCCAGGGCGAACGGGTCGTCGGCCGTGGGGGGACCGAAGTGCGCGACCGCGGTCGTCGCCGGGGCCTCCGCCGCCAACCGGGCGATGCTGGCCCGGGCGGCCGCCACGTCCACGTCCGAGGGCGGGGTCGAGGGGAACAGCCCGCCGGCACCGAACTCCACGCCCAGCGCGTCGCCGGTCATCAGCGTGCCGTCACCCGTCTCGATGATCGACATGTGGTGCCGCGCGTGGCCCGGGGTCGCGAGCATGCGCAGCACGCGCCCGCCGCCCAGGTCGATCTCGTGCCCGTCGGGGGCAACGTCGATGCGCTCGGCGGGCACGGCCTCGAGGCCGCCGTAGATCTCCGCCTTGGGGCCGTAGACGGCGTGGGAGGCCGCCACGAGCTTCGTGGGGTCGGCCAGGTGGCGGGCGCCGCGCTCGTGCACGGCCACGCGGGCATTCGGGAAGGCCCGGGCCAGGTCGCCGGCGCCGCCGCAGTGGTCCAGGTGGATGTGCGTCAGCACGATGTGCGCCAGGTCGTCCGGCCCGATGCCCGCCTCGGCGAGGGCGGCCAGCACGGTGCCGGCGCTCGTCTGCGCCCCGGTGTCCACGATGGCGGGCCGCTCCCCCGTGACCAGGTACACCGCGGTCAGCCCCGGCCGGCCGGCCAGGAGCGAGTCGATCATCTGCACGCCGGGGGCCAGTTCCACCATGCGCGCGAGTCTCGCATAACCTGCCCGGCGGTGAGCGACGCGCGCGCACGGGCATGGGAGGCCGCCGGACGGGCCGCCGCGGACCTCGTCCCGGAGGGCGGACGCGTGGGCCTCGGCACCGGGCGCGCCGCCGCGGCAGGGATCCGTGCCCTCGCCGCGCGGGTGGCCGGCGGCCTGCGGTGCACGGGGGTGGCGACCTCCGAGGCGAGCGCCCGGCTCGCGCGCGATCTCGGCATCCCGCTGGACGAGATGCGCGGGCCCGTGGACGTGGCCTTCGACGGCGCGGACGTCGTGACGCCCGGGGGCCTGGTGGTGAAGGGGGCGGGCGGCGCGCTGGTGCGCGAGCGCATCGTGGACGACACCGCCCGGCGGTTCGTCGTGCTGGTGGATGGCTCCAAGGTCGCCCCCACCCCCGACGCGTGGGGCGTGCTGCCCGTGGCCGTGCTGCCGTTCGCCGCCGCTTTCGTCGCCGGGGCACTGGCCGACCTGGCGCCGGCGGCGCGCGCGGACCTCAGCGACGACGGGCTGGTGCTGCTGGACGTGCGCCCGCCCGCGGCCGCCGACTGGCCGGCCCTGCACGCGCGCATCCGCGCCCTGCCCGGGGTGGTGGACACGGGCCTGTTCCGGGTGGACCCCGCCCAGGTGCTCGTGGGCGGCGCCGACGGCTCCGTGCGCACGCTCGCCGCGCCGGCGGCGGGGGCGTGAGCGTGGCGGTCGGCCGCGGCGCCTCCCTGACGATCGCGCGCACGGTGGGCCGGCTGTCGCGGCGCCTGGGCCGCGGCGGCGGCACCAGCGCCCCGGGCAAGCTGCTGCTGCGCCTGCGCCCGGGGGCGCTGGAGGAGCTGGGGCGCGAGCTCCCCCACGGCGCGGCGACGGTGTCCGCCACCAACGGCAAGACCACGACCGCCCGCCTGGTCGCGGCCTGCCTCGACGCCGAGGGCTGGCGCTACGTCGCGAACCCCGCCGGCGCCAACCTTGCGTCCGGCGTGGCCACCGCGCTCCTGGAGGCGGCCGCGCGACGGCCCCGGCCGGACGCCGCCCTGCTGGAGGTGGACGAGTTCGCCTTGCCGGAGGTGGCCCGGCGCCTGCGGCCCCGGGTGGTGCTGCTGATGAACCTGTTCCGCGACCAGCTCGACCGGTACGGCGAGCTGGAGGCCGTCGCCGACGCCTGGGGACGCATGGTGCGCGACCTCCCAGCCACCACGCGGCTGGTGCTGAACGCCGACGACCCGGCGATCGCGGCGCTCGCCGACGACGTCCACCCGGTGACCTGGTTCGGGCTCGACGACCCGGACGTCGCGCTGGACGCCCTTCCCCACGCCTCCGACTCGACGCGGTGCCGGACGTGCGGCGCCCCGCTCGACTACAGCCGTGTGACGCTCGGGCACATGGGCGACTGGTCGTGCCCGCACGGGCACATGCGCCGCCCCCGCCCCGACGTGTCGCTGACGCGGGTGACGCTCGACGGCCCCCGGGGGAGCGAGCTCGAGATCGCCACCCCCGCCGGGCCGCTGTCGGTGTCGCTGGCGCTGCCGGGCGTGCACAACGCCTACAACGCGGCGGCGGCGGTCGCCACGGCGCTGGCCCTGGACGTCGCCCCGGCGCGGATCCCCGCGGCGCTGTCGGGGGCCGATGCGGCCTTCGGGCGGGGGGAGCGCGTGGTCGTGGGCGACCGCGAGGTGGTGCTGCTGCTGGCCAAGAACCCGGCGGGGGCGAACACCACCGTCCAGACCGTCCTGCTGGACCCCGCCCCGCTGCACGTGCTGGTCGCCCTCAACGACCGCACGGCCGACGGCCAGGACGTCAGCTGGATCTGGGACGTCGACTACGAGCCGCTGCTCGACCGGCTCGCGGCCCTCACCGTCACCGGCGACCGCGCCGAGGACATGGCGCTGCGCTTCCTGTACGCGGGGCTGCCCCGCGAGCGCATCCGCGTGGAGCGCGACCCGGGGGCGGCGCTCGACGCCGCGCTGGCCGACCTGCCCGGCGGGCGGCCGCTGTACGCCCTGCCCACGTACACCGCGATGCTGGGGCTGCGCGAGATCCTGGTGCGCCGGGGCGCCGTGCGGGACTTCTGGCATGACCGCTGACCCCGCCGGCCTCCCGTGGGGGGGCGCCGCCGACGAGGCGCGCGGGTTCGCCGCCGAGCACGCCCACTACGCCCCCGACCTGCCGATGTGGCGGGCGGTGGCCGCCCGGCTGGGCGGGCCGGTGCTGGACCTCGGCGCGGCCACGGGGCGCGTGGCCATCCCGCTCGCCGAGGACGGCCTCGAGGTGTGGGCGGTGGACGCCGACCCCCACATGCTCGCCGAGCTGGCGCAGCGCGCGGCCACGGCCGGCCCCGACGTGGCGCAGCGCATCCGGACCGTGCCGGCCGACCTGCGCGCCCTGGACCTCGGCGTGCGCGTGCCGCTGGCGCTGGCGGCGATGAACACCCTCCAGGTGCTGCTGACGCCCGAGGAGCACCTCGCCGCGCTGCGCGGCGTGCGCGCCCACCTGGCCGAGGGCGGCGAGTTCTGGTTCGACCTGGTGCTGCCCGACCTCGGCGAGGTGGCGGGCGCCCTGGGGGTGGTGCGGGCCGACGGGGCCCACCCCGCGCCCGACTCCGACGCGATCCTCGTACGATCGGCCTGGTACGACGACTGGGACGGCGTGACGCAGACCGCGAGCTACACCCTGCGCATCGACACCGTGCGGCCGGACGGCGGGGTGCGCACCCGGCTGCGCCACCACACCGTGCACCTGTTCACGCCGCCCGAGGTGACGCACCTGCTCGCACGGGCGGGCCTCGAGGTCGTGCAGGCCTGGGGCGGCTTCGCGGGGGAGCCCCTCGAGGACGGGGCGCTGCACCAGGTGTACCGCTGCCGGGTGGCGGCATGAGCCGGGTGCGCCTGCTCCACCTCTATCCCGGCGAGATGAACATCTACGCCGACCGCGGGAACATCGCCGTCCTGCGGCGCCGGCTGGAGTGGCGCGGGCTGGGCCTCGAGGTGACGCACGCCGGTCTGGGCGACCCCATCCCGGACGACCACGACCTCTACTACCTCGGCGGCGGCCAGGACCGCGACCAGGCGCTGGTGGCCGAGGACCTCCCCCGCACCAAGGCCGATGCGCTGCGGTCGGCGGCCGCGGACGGCGCCGTGCTGCTGTGCGTCTGCGGCGGCTACCAGCTGGCCGGGCACGGGTACACGGCGGTGGACGGCGCACGCCTGCCCGGCATCGGGCTGCTGGACGTGGACACGGTGGCGGGTCCCACGCGGCTGATCGGCGACCTCGTGATCGAGGCCGAGCTGGGCGGCGAGACGCGGCGGGTGGTGGGCTTCGAGAACCACGCCGGACGCACGGAGGTGGGCGCCGGCGCGCGGCCCCTGGGGCGCGTGGTGCACGGTCACGGCAACAACGACCGCGACGGCGGCGAGGGGGCGGTGCGCGACCACGTCGTCGGCACCTACCTGCACGGCCCCCTGCTGCCCAAGAACCCGTGGCTGGCCGACGTGGTGCTGGGGTGGGCCCTGGCGCACGCCACCGGCGGGGCCGTCGCGCTCGACCCCCTGCCGGACGACCTGGAGACCGCGGCGCAGCGCGTCGCCGAGGGGCGCGCCGCCGCGCGAGGCTAGCCCCGGAGGGACGACTGCGGGGGCCGGCCGCGGCCCGTGCGCGCCCTCCCTGCGGAACTCCCGCATCCCGGTTCCCGTCATGGCCGACGGCCGGAGCCGCAGCCTGCCGAGGGGTGGGCGGACCCGCGGCGACCGAGACTGTGGCCGTGACCCACGCGAGGAGAGGAACCGCCATGAAGGACGACGACAACCCCCTGCTGAGGCCGCGCCGGCGCGGCACGGGCATGGCGATCGTGTTCGCGTCCACCCTGGCCCTGGCGGCGACGGGCATCGGCATCGTCGCGCAGGCGAGCGCGCCGGAGAACAGCGGCACCACGGCCGCGGCCCCCGCGCCCGCCCCGGCACCCGCGGCGCCCGCCGCGGCGCCGGACGCCGCCGGCGGCGGCCACGGCGGCATGGACATGGGCGGCACCGCGACGCCGGCGGCCGCGTCCGGTGACACCACGCCGGCCGCGCGCGAGGTGCCCTACGGCACCAAGCCCCTGCCCTACACCATGGACGGCGACGTCAAGGTGTTCCGCCTCACCGCCGCCCCCGCCAAGTGGCGTCTCGACGACACCACCACCGTGGACGCCTGGACCTACAACGGCCAGGTGCCGGGCCCGGTGATCCGCGCCCGGGTCGGCGACCGCATCCGCATCGTGGTCACCAACAAGCTGCCCGAGCCGACCACCATCCACTGGCACGGCCTCGAGCTGCCGATCCGGCAGGACGGCGTGCCGGGCATCTCCCACGACCCCATCAAGCCCGGTGCCACGTTCACCTACGAGTTCGACCTGAAGCACGTGGGCATGAACATGTACCACCCGCACTTCAACACCCTGAAGCAGCAGACCAAGGGCCTCTACGGCGCCCTGGTGGTGGACCCCGCCGAGGGCCCGCGGCGCGACGTGACCGAGGTCTTCCAGGTCCTGTCGGAGATGAACGGCAAGTACCTCATCAACGGCAAGAGCTTCCCGTCGACCGACGCCTACACGGTGCCCCGCGGCGAGAAGGTGCTGGTGCGGACCGTCAACCTGGGCGAGATGGACCACCCCATGCACCTGCACGGGTTCCTGTTCACCGTGGTCGGCGCCGACGGCGGCGAGGTGCCCGAGGCCGCGCGCTTCGCGCGCTACACCCAGAACGTGGCGCCCGGCGAGTCGTACGACCTGGAGTTCACGCCCGACCAGAAGGGCGCCTGGCTCTTCCACTGCCACATCATCGGCCACGTGACCGGCCCCGGCGGCACCGACGCCGGGATGATCACGGCCTTCACCGTCAAGTAGGGCTCACCCGGGGGGCGCGGCGACGCGCCCCCCTCCCTACGTCCCGCTCGACCCGAAGCCGCCCGCGCCGCGTCCGTCGCCGGGCGGCAGGTCGTCCACCTCCACGACGGCGCCGGTCCAGGCGGGCACCAGCACCAGCTGGGCGATCCGCGTGCCGGCCGCCAGGCGCACCGCCTCCCGGCCGTGGTTGGCGAGCAGCACCTCCAGCTCGCCCCGGTAGCCCGCGTCGATCACCCCCGGCGCGTTCACCAGCCCGATGCCGTGCCGGCGGGCGAGGCCCGAGCGCGGCGCCACCAGCCCGACCCACCCGTCGGGGACGGCCACGGCGATCCCCGTGGGCGCGACCGCGCGGCCGCCGGCCGGCAGCTCCAGGTCGCGGACGCTCACCAGGTCGAGGCCGGCGTCCCAGCGGTGGGCCCGGGCCGGCAGCACGGCGGCCGGATGGAGCCGGCGCACCGGCAGCGGGCGGGGGTCCGGGGTCGGCACCGCCGCACCCTAGGGGCCCGGCCCCTCGTCCGCCGCGGAGCCCGGGCCGCGCCCGGCGGTCGGCTCCGGCCCCCCGGGGGCGGCGCGGGTAGGGTTGCCCCTCGTGGACGACGCCCGCCGCCTCGCCGCCCGCACCCTCGCGCTGGTCGACATCCCCTCCGTGAGTCGCGACGAGGCGCGCATCGCCGCGCACGTCGCCGGGGCGATGGACCTGCCCGGCTGGAGCCGGCGGCACGACGACGGCGAGGGCTTTTACTGGTGCACGCCGCGCACGCCGGGACGCCCGCTCGTGCTGCTGGCCGGTCACCTCGACACCGTGCCCGCGCAGGACAACCTGCCGGGCCGGATCGAGGACGACTGGGTCGTGGGCCTCGGCGCCAGCGACATGAAGGGCGGGCTCGCCGTGATGCTCGAGCTGGCGGCCTGGATCGCGGACGCCCGGCCGGACCGGGCCGTGGACGTGGGGATGCTGTTCTTCACCCGCGAGGAGCTGCCGGTGGCCGAGAGCCCCGTGCCCGCCATCTTCGCGGCCTGCCCCGAGCTGCGCGAGGCCGACCTCGGGATCGTGATGGAGCCCACCGACAACACGGTGCAGGCGGGCTGCCTCGGCAACGTGATGGCGACGCTCACCTTCCGCGGGGTCGCCGCCCACTCGGCGCGCCCGTGGACCGGGGACAACGCGATCGCGCGCGCCGTGGCCGGCCTCGCCCCGGTGGTGGCCGTGCCGCCGCGCCCGGTCGAGCTCGACGGGCTGGTCTACACGGAGGTGCTGAGCGTGACCCGCATCGAGGGCGGTGTCGCCGACAACGTCATCCCCGACCGCGTCGCCTGCCGCGTCAACTACCGCTTCGCCCCCGACCGGACCCCCGACGAGGCGGTCGGCCGGCTGCGGGCGCTGGTGGGCGACGCGGGCGAGGTGGAGGTCACCAGCACCGCCCCCGCGGGGCGGGTGGCCGCCCGTACCCCGCTCGTGACGGCGCTGAGGGCGGCGGGGCCGTTCGCCCTGGAGCCCAAGCAGGCCTGGACCCCCGTCGCGCAGCTCACCGCCGAGGGGGTGGACGCGGTCAACCTCGGCCCCGGCGCCACGGCCTACGCGCACCGCCGCGACGAGCGCGTCGCCGTGCCCGAGCTGGTGCGCACCTTCGCCGCGCTGCAGCGCTTCGTCACCGGCGCCGCCGCGTGACGCGACCCTTCCCCCTGTCGCCGGTCATCGCCGAGGTCGGCACCTACCCCTTCGCCCGCCTCGACGAGGCCAAGCGGCGGGTGGCGGCCCGCGGCGTGCCCCTGATCGACTTCGGCGTCGGCGACCCGCGCGAGCCCACGGCCGCCTTCATCCGGCAGGCGCTGCTGGACGGCGTCCGCGAGACCATGGAGTACCCCAAGGCGGCGGGCTTGCCGGAGCTGCGGCGCGCGGTGGCCGACTGGGTGCGGCGGCGGTTCGGCGTGGTGCTCGACCCGGATGCCGAGGTGGTCCCGACGCTGGGGTCCAAGGAGGCCGTGTTCTCCCTCGCCCAGGTGGTCGTGGACCTGCCCGGCGGGCGCGATCTCGTGGTGGTCACGGAGCCCGGCTACCCCGTGCCGGGACGTGGCGCGCGCTTCGCGGGCGCGGACGTGCACGCGCTGCCGCTGCGCGAGTCGAACGGCTTCCTGCCGAACCTGGACGCCGTCCCCGCCGCCCTGTGGGAGCGGACCGCCCTGCTGTGGGTCAACTACCCCAACAACCCGACGGGCGCCGTGGCGCCCCTGTCCTTCTACGCGCGCCTCGCCGAGCTGGCGGCGCGCCACGGCTTCCTGATCGCCTCCGACGAGGCCTACTCCGAGCTCGCGTTCGACGAGGACGACCTTCCGCCCTCGGCGCTCCAGGTCGCCGACCGCAGCCGGATCGCGGTGGTCAACACCCTCAGCAAGCGCTCGTCGATGACCGGCTACCGCAGCGGCTTCCTGGCGGGCCCCCCCGCCCTGCTGCGCGCGCTGGCCGTGCACCGGCCCAGCGTCGGCACCGCCCCCCAGGAGTTCGTGCAGCGCGCCGCGGTCGCGGCCTGGGGCGACGAGACCCACGTCCGCGAGGCCCGCGCCCGCTACCGGGACAAGCGAACGGTGCTGCGCGGGGCGCTGGAGGGCCGCGGCCTGCGCATCGCCGCGAGCGAGGCCACCATGTACCTGTGGGTGGAGGTGCCGGCCGGGGAGGACTCGGAGGGCTTCGCCCGGCGGCTGCTCGAGCACGGGATCGTGGTGGCCCCGGGCGCCTTCCTGGGGCCGAGCGGTGAGGGCTACGTACGCTTCGCCCTGGTGCCCACCGTCGACGACTGCCGCCGCGCCGCGGCGATCCTGGAGGAGGTCCTGTGACGACCGACACGGCAACGCTCGCCGCCGACATCGAGCGGCTCTACGAGCTGCCCGCCGACCGCGCCGCCGCCGAGGGGCGCGACCTGGTGGAGGAGGCGATCCGCCGGCTGGACGCCGGCGAGGTACGCGTGGCCGAGCCGGGGCCCGGGGGCTGGACCGTGAACGAGTGGGTGAAGAAGGCGATCCTCGTCTACTTCCGCATCCGGGTGAACGAGCCCGTCGAGCTGGGCCCGTACACCTACGTCGACAAGGTGCCGGTCAAGCGCCTCCGCCCGGAGGACGGGGTGCGCGTGGTCCCGCCCGCGGTCGCGCGTTACGGGGCGTACCTGGCGCCGGGCGCGGTGATGATGCCCTCGTACGTCAACATCGGCGCCCGGGTGGGCGCGGGCACGATGGTGGACACCTGGGCCACGGTCGGGTCGTGCGCGCAGATCGGCGACGACGTCCACCTGTCCGGCGGCGTCGGCGTGGGCGGCGTGCTGGAGCCGCCCCAGGCCACCCCCGTGATCGTGGAGGACGGGGCGTTCCTCGGCTCGCGCGCGATCGTCGTCGAGGGCGTCGTGGTGGGCGCAGAGGCCGTGCTGGGCGCCAACGTCGTGCTCACGGCCTCCACGCCGATCATCGACGTCACCGGCCCCGAGCCCGTCGAGACGCGCGGGCACGTGCCGCCCCGGTCGGTGGTGGTGCCGGGCACGCGGGCCAAGGAGTTCCCGGCGGGGACCTTCCAGCTGCCGGCCGCGCTGATCATCGGGACGCGCACGGAGTCGACCGACCGCAAGACCAGCCTCAACGACGCCCTGCGCGCCCACGGGGTGGCCGTCTAGGGGGTGACGCGCGCCGCGCGGCCCGCGCCGGGAAGCCCTAGGCCGGCCCGGGCAGCGCGGCGGACACCCCCGCCTCCCCCGCGACCGCGGCGCGGAGGCCCTCCCCCAGCTCGCCCTGGAAGACCGGCTCGGCGGCGCCGGTCATCGTGACCCGCATGTCCTGGTCCACCTCGATCACGAGGTCCCCGCCGGGCAGGTGCACCAGCACCGGGCCGGATGCGCCGGACACGAGCACCGCGGCCGCGCCCACGGCGCACGCCCCGGTCCCGCACGCCAGCGTGCGGCCGACCCCCCGCTCCCACACCTCCATCGTCAGCTCGCCGGGCCCGTCCTCGCGCACGAACTCCACGTTGGTGCGCTCCGGGAAGCGCGGGTCGGCCTCGATGGCGGGCCCCAGGACGGCCACGGCCGCGGCGGGATCCGGGTGCCGCACCACCGCGTGCGGGTTGCCCATCGAAACCTCGACGAACTCGACCGTCTCGCCACCGACCCGCAGCCGGTCGCGGGCGCCGGCCCCGGGGAACCGCGCCGGCCCCATGTCGACCGCCACCCGCCCGTCGTCGGTGACCCGCACCCGCGTCACGCCGGCGCCGGTGCGCACCACCCCGTCGCCGGGCAGGCGCCCGTCCCGGGCGAGGTACCGCGCGACGATGCGGATGCCGTTGCCGCAGTTCTCGGCGACGCTGCCGTCGGCGTTCCAGACGGTCATGCGCGGCTGCCCGTCCTCCCAGGACACCTCCAGCACCCCGTCGGCGCCGATGCCGAAGTGGGGGTCGCACAGCGCCCGGGCCGCCGCCGCGCTCATCGGCGCCGGCAGCGCGTCGCGCTCGACCACCACGTGGTGGTTCCCGGTCCCCTGCCATTTCTCGAAGCGCATGCGCACAGCCTAGAGCGACCCCTCGTCCACGGCCCCCGGCGCCCCCGCGGGCACCGCGCCGCCCGCCCTCCGCCACAGCTCCAGCAGAGGCCCGAGCGCCGCGACTGCCGGCTCCTCCCCCAGCGGCAGCGGCACCGCGTCGGGCATGCGCCGCAGCCACTGCAGCTGCCGCCGCGCCAGGCGGCGCGTCCGCGCCGCCAGCAGGTCCGGGAGCGCCTGCGCCGGCACCTCCCCCCGTCGCACGGCGGCGACCTCGCGGGCCCCGATGATCTGCAGCGGCTCCCGCGCGACCCCGGGGGTGCCGAGCGCGCGCTCGAGCTCCCCCACGAGGCCCTCGTCCAGCTCGCGCCGTACGCGCGCCGCGATCAGCGCGTCGAGCACGGGCCGCGGCCGGTCGAGCGCCACCAGCAGGGTGGGCCGCCGCAGGGGGGCCGTGAACAGCCCCGCGCCGCCGCCCTCCCCCGCGCCCCCCGCCGCGGCCTGCTCCAGCGCGCGGGCCAGCCGGCGGGGGTTGCGCACGTCCACCCGTGCGGCCCGCGCCGGATCGCGCCTGCCCAGCTCCGCCGCCGCCGCGGACGGGTCGTGCCGCACCAGGCTCTCGGCCCAGAGGCGCACGGCGGGATCCGGGGGCGGCGGGAAGTCCAGGTCCGCCAGGGCGGCGCGCAGGTACAGACCGGTGCCGCCGGCGACCACGGGCACGCGCCCGCGCGCGAGCACGTCGTCGACGGCCGCGTGCGCCCGGGCGGCGAAGTCTGCGGCCGTGGACGCCTCCCACAGGTCCAGGTCGCCCACCAGGTGGTGCGGCACGGCGGCCAGGTCGGCCGGGCGCGGGGAGTCCGCCGCGATCTCCAGGCCGCGGTACCGCTGGAAGGGGTCGGCCACCACGATCTCGCCGCCCAGCGCGCGCGCGGCCGCGAGGGCCAGGGCGCTCTTGCCGGCGGCCGTGGGCCCGAACAGGGCGAGCACCTCGACGCCCCCGGCCCCCCCGGACACCCCGGGGGGCGCGGGGCCGCCCCCGGCCACCGTCAGGCGGTGAGCGCGGGCGTCGCGGCCGCCGCCTGCGGGCGCACGGGTGGCGCGGGCGACACGAGCGCGGCCTGCACGCCGGTCAGCGTCGTGCTGCTGGAGCCCGTCACCGTGACCGCCGCGATGTCGCCGGGGGCGGCGTCCCCGGTGAAGTTCACGGTGATGTTCTGCTCCAGGCGCCCGCGCAGCCGGCTCGGGTCGGTGCGCGACGGCCCCTCCACCAGCACCTCGCGCGTGGTGCCCACGAACCGCGAGGCCCGCTCGCGGGCGCACCGCTGGACCTCGTCGATGAGCGCCTGGATGCGCGCGCGCTTGACCTCGGCCGGGACGTCGTCCTCCAGCCGGTCGTGGGCCTCCGTCCCCGGTCGCGGCGAGTAGATGAAGGTGTACGCGCCGTCGTACCGCACCTCGGACACCAGCGACAGCGTGTCGGCGAAGTCCTCGTCGGTCTCGCCGGGGAACCCGACGATGAGGTCGGTGGTGAGCGAGATGTCGGGGATCGCGGCCCGGATCCGCCCCACCAGGTCGAGGTACCGCTCGCGGGAGTACGTGCGGCGCATCGCGCGGAGGATGCGCGTGGACCCGCTCTGGGCGGGCAGGTGCAGGTGGGCGCACACCTCGGGCGCCTCGGCCATCGCGGCGATCACGTCGTCGCGCATGTCCTTGGGATGGGGGCTCGTGTACCGCACGCGTCGGATCCCCTCGACGGCCGCGACCGCGCGCAGCAGCTCGGCGAACGTGGCGCGCTCCGGGCGCGGCAGGTCGCGTCCGTAGGAGTTGACGTTCTGCCCCAGCAGCGTCACCTCGCGCACCCCGTCGGCCGCGAGCCGCTCCACCTCGGCCACCACGTCGCCGGCGGTGCGGCTGCGCTCGCGTCCCCGCACGCTCGGCACGATGCAGTAGGCGCACACGCAGTTGCAGCCCACGGAGATCTGGACCCACGCCTGGTGCGGCCGCTCGCGCTTGGCGGGCAGCGTCCCCGAGAACGCCCCGTCGAACGTGAACGCCCCCACGGCCTGCAGCCGCTCGCGCGCCACCAGCTCTCCCAGGCGCGTGACCTCCCCGGGCCCGAAGGCGATGTCGACGAACGGGAAGTCGCGGAACACCATCTCCTTCTGCGCCTGCGCCCAGCAGCCGCCCACCGCGACCACCACGTCGGGCCGCTCGCGCTTGACGCGCCGCGCGTCCCCGAGGTTGCCCATGAAGCGCTCGTCCGCGCTGCCCCGGATGGTGCAGGTGTTGAAGAGGATGAGGTCCGCGTCGTCCCGGGAGCCCGCCTCCCGGTAGCCCAGGCCCTCGAGCAGCCCCTTCATGCGCTCGGAGTCGTGGTCGTTCATCTGGCAGCCGAAGCTGGTGAGGTGGTAGTGCATCGGCCGGATGATAGTCACGGCCGCCCCCCGCCCCGCCGGCGCCGCCGGCCGCGGGACCGGTGCCCCCGGCGCGGCCCGGCGCCCGGCGGACGGGCCTCTCCCCTCCGCGCCGGCCGGCGCGGAGGGGCCGCCCACCTCAGCCGGCGACCGGCTGCGTCTCGACGACCTCGCCCGTGACCGGGTCGACCGCGAGCCCGACCGGGACGATGAGCCCGGCGCCCTCGCGGATGCGCGTGTCGATGATCTCCGCCACGTCCGGGTGCTCGCGCAGGAACGCACGTGCCGCGTTTCGGCCCTGGCCCAGGCGTTCCTCGGCGAAGGAGAAGTAGGCGCCGCTCTTCTGGACGACGCCGTGCTCCACGCCCAGGTCGAGCAGGCCGCCCTCGTACGAGATGCCCTCGCCGTAGATGATGTCGAACTCGACCTGCCGGAACGGCGGCGCGACCTTGTTCTTGACCACCTTCACGCGGACGCGGTTGCCGATGCTCTCGGCGCCCTCCTTGAGGGTCTCGATGCGGCGGATGTCGAGGCGCACCGAGGCGTAGAACTTGAGCGCGCGACCGCCCGGCGTGGTCTCGGGCGAGCCGAACATGACGCCGATCTTCTCGCGCAGCTGGTTCGTGAACACGCAGATGGTGCCGGCCTTGTTGAGCGTGCCGGCGAGCTTGCGGAGCGCCTGGGACATGAGGCGCGCCTGCAGGCCCACGTGGGTGTCGCCCATCTCGCCCTCGATCTCCGCCTTGGGCACGAGGGCGGCCACCGAGTCGACCGCGACCACGTCCAGCGCGCCGGAGCGGACGAGCAGGTCGGCGATCTCCAGCGCCTGCTCGCCGTGGTCGGGCTGCGACACCAGCAGCTCGTCGACGTTGACGCCGATGCGCTTGGCGTAGGACGGGTCCATGGCGTGCTCGGCGTCGATGAACGCCGCCATCCCCCCGCGCTTCTGGGCCTGCGCGATGAGGTGGTAGATGAGCGTGGTCTTGCCGGAGCTCTCCGGGCCGAACACCTCGACGATGCGGCCGCGCGGCAGCCCTCCGACGCCCAGCGCGATGTCGAGCGGCAGCGCCCCCGTGGAGATGACGGAGGTCTCGGCGTGGGCGGCGTCGCCCATGCGCATGATGGAGCCCTTGCCGAACTGGCGCTCGATCTGCGCGACGGCGGCGCCGAGGGCCTGCGTCTTCTCCACGGATGCCTCCTGGGTGGTGGTGCGACGCCGTGGGCCGCCCGGGGCGGCGCGCGGTCGACGCGGTGTGAGGACTATAGATCGGGCCGCGGTCGGAAATCGAACGGGTGTTCCCCGTCGCCGCCCGCCCGGCCACCGTACCCCCGCCCCCCGTCACGCCCCTCGCACGCCCCGTGCCGGCCGGCGCCCGTGACCGTCAGGGTGCGCGACCGGGGTCGCGCTCCACGGGCGGGGCGCCGGTACAGTTCGCCCACCCGACCCCCGGAGGACCGTGTCCGCCTACGCCCACGTCTGCTGCGCCGTCGACGGCGCCCCCGCCCGCGCCGACGCCCTCCGCCTGGCCCGTGCCGTCGCCGGTGAGGGGGCCCGCCTGTCCGTCGTGCACGTCACCGACCCGCGACCGGTGATGGGACCCGAGACGCCCACGGGCCCCGACGGCGCCGGCGGCGTGGAGGGTGCCCGCGCCTGGCTCGAGGGCGAGGCCGCGGGGGTCGGCGGCGACCCCGTCCTGCTGGTGGACGAGGACCCCGCCGCGTCGCTCGCCGGCTGGGCGGCGACGGAGGGCGTCGACCTGATCGTCGCGGCCGCGCACCACGACCGCCTGGAGCGCGCCTTCGTGGGGTCGTTCACCCGGGACGTGGCGCATGCGGCGCCGTGCGCCGTCCTGGTGGCGCGCCCCGGCGTCCCGGCGCCCCAGGGCCCGCCCGACCTGGTGGTCGCCTGCGTGGACGAGGCGTCCGGGGCCCGTGTCGTGGACGAGTGCCGCGCGCTGGCCGGCCGCCGGCTCGCGCTGCTGCACGTGGCCGGGGCGGACGGACTCGCCGGCCTGCTGCCCGGCTCCCGCTCCGGCGCCGAGGCCGAGGTGCCCGCGTGGCTCGCGGGGATGCGCGACGCGGTGGGCGCGGCGGAGGCCCATGTGATCCACGGGCGCGGCGCCGGGGCGGCGGAGGAGTGGGCGGCCGAGCGGGGCGCCCAGGTGGTCGCGGCCGCGGCCCGCGTGGACCCGGGACCCGTCGCCCTGCTGGGCAGCTTCACCACGCACCTGGTGCACCACGCCCGCGCGCACGTCCTGGTGGCGCGCCCGCCGGCCTCCCCGGGGGCGGCCGCCCCGGCCTGAGCCGCGACGCGCGGGGGCGGCGTCCGGCGCCGTCCCCGCGCCGCGACTCGGCCGCCGGCCCGCTCGGGGTCCGCCCGCCGCCGGCCCGGGCCCGCGGCACGCGCGGAGCGCGACCCTCAGCCGCGCGGGCCGGCCGGCTCCCCGGTGAGCCGCCGCCGCAGCAGGTGCAGGGCGTGGGTGACGGAGCGCTCGCGGACCCCGTCGCGGTCGCCCCGGAACACGTGCCGCGTCACCTCGGTGCCGTCCGGCCCCGCGCAGGCGATGAACACCAACCCCACGGGCTTGCCGGGCCCGCCGCCGCCCGGACCGGCGATCCCCGTGATCGCCAGTGCCCAACTCGCGCCCGTCCGGGCGCGCGCGCCCTCGGCCATCGCGCGGGCGGCGGGCGCCGAGACGGCCCCGTGCGCCGCCAGGGTGGCGGCGGGCACCCCCAGCAACTCGCGCTTGACCCGGTCGGCGTAGGCGATGACGCCGCCCAGCACGTAGGCCGACGACCCGGGGCGCGCGGTCAGGCGGGCGCCCAGCATCCCCCCGGTGCAGGACTCCGCCACGGCGACCGTCTCGCCCCGGTCGGTGAGCAGGCGCGCGACGACCTCGTCCAGGCCCTCGCCGCCCTCGGCGAAGACGTCCGCGCCGAACCACGTGCGCAGGCGCTCCACCAGGGCGTCCGCCGCGCCGGGGCGCGCCCCGGTCTCGGTGAGCACGACCTCGAGCTCGCCCGCGCGGGCGCAGATCCCCGCCCGCACGCCGGCCAGCGCGTCGTCCCCCTCCCCGTCCAGCCGCTCCACGAGCTGGGCCTCGATGATCCCGTGGATCCGCACCACCCGCCGGGGCGGGGGCGCCGCACGCGCGAGCAGGTCGGCCAGGGGCCCCCCGGCGGTCGCCTCGGCCCACATGCGCGTCACCTCGCCGGGCGGGCCGGGCATGACCACCACCAGCGTCGGGCCCGACCGGAGCGCGGCGCCCGGCGCGGTGCCCGCGGGCGGCACCACCTCGGCGCCGCGGGGCAGCATCGCCTGCTTGCGCTCGGTCCGGTCGCGCACCTCCGGGCCGATCAGGTCGTCCACGGGCCAGCGGGCCACGGCGGCGCGGACCCGCGCGAGCGCGTCCTCGTCCAGCACCAGGGGGACGCCCACGGCCTCGGCGACGGCCTCCATGGTGACGTCGTCGTGCGTCACGCCGAGGCCGCCCGTGGTGACCACCAGGTCGGGTGCCCCGGCAAGCAGGCCGCGCACCGCGTCGGTGATCGCCGGGCGGTCGTCGCCCACCGTCACGACGCGCTCGACGACCACGCCGCGGGCGTCCAGGTCGGCGGCGAGGTACCGCGCGTTGCGCTCCCCGACCCGTCCGGCGAGCACCTCGTCGCCGGTGACGACCAGGCCGGCGCGCAACGGCGCCGGGGCGGGGGCGTCCCCGGGGGTCAGCCCCCGGTCCCGTCGGTGGGGAGCCGCGTCACCTTCGTGCGCGTGATGAGGAAGTCGCCGGTCCCGCCCGTCAGCTGCCGGGGCGCGCCCTTCTTGATCCTCACCTGCAGGCCGTCCGCGTTGTAGGTGCGCACCCACAGGGAGCGCTCCACCCGGAACGTCTTGCTCTCCCCGTCCGACAGCGTGCCCGCGAACACCTGCGGCCCGCGTGCGTCGCGGCCGCGCACCTCGACGTAGGCGCCGAAGCCGTCCTCGCCCGTGAGGGTGATCGCCAGCTTCTCGGGGGCCTCGGGCGTGTCGAGGTCGGCGGCGGCGGCAGGCGGCACGGCCTGGAGGGGGGTCGTGGGCGTGGCGGCGATGGTGGGTGTGGGCGGCGAGGGATCGCCGACGCCCATCCACACCAGCACCGCGACCGACATGACGCCGCCGATCGCCAGCCACAGGAGCTGGGACTCCGTGCGGCGGCCGCCGCCGCGCGGGCCCCGGGCGGGGGCGCGGCCCCCCGTGCGGCCGGTGCGGGGCGGGGCGGGGCGACCGGGACGAGGCGCCGCGCGCCCGCCCCGCGTCCGCGGACGGCGCGACTCGTGCTCGCCGCCACCGTCGCCCGCCAGGAAGCGCGACTCGTACTCGTCGTTCATCAGCTGCCCGTCGAGACCGAGGTACTGCGCGTAGGTGCGCAGGAACCCGCGGACGTACGCGGGCGAGGGCAGGAGGTCGAAGTGCTCGTCCTCCATGGCCCGGAGGTACTTGGCCCGGATCTTGGTCCCGATCTCGCACTCGGCGATGTCGAGGCCGCGGCGGAGCCGTGCCTCCCGGAGTGTGTTCCCGATCTCGAACATGCGGCGTGGGGACGCGGCGGTGACCGCCGCGGCCGCGGCCGACCCTAGCCGGGCCCCCCGGGGACGCGCAAGGCCGCCCCCCGCCGGGCGACCCCCGCGCTACCCGTCCAGCACGGGCGGGAGGTCCACCTCGTCGCCGTCGTCGTCGACCCCGTCGGGGACCGCGCCGGCGCCGGTGGCGCGCGCCAGAAGGCGCGGCAGATCGGCCTCGCCGACGAGCACCGAGCGGGGCTTGGACCCCTCGTGCCCCGAGACCACCCCGAGGCGCTCGAGCGCGTCCACCAGGCGCCCGGCCCGGGCGTATCCCACCCCCAGGCGCCGCTGCAGCAGCGACACGGAGGCGGTGCCCTGCTGCACCACGGTCTCGATGGCGCGCGCCAGCATCTCGTCGTTCTCGGGGTCGGGCTCCTCCGCGGCGGCGTCCGGGGGCCGCTCCAGCAGCTCCGTGCGCATCTGCGGACGGCCCTGGGCCCGCCAGTGGTCGGTGATCTCCTTGATCTCGTCCTCGCTCACATAGGCGCCCTGGAGCCGCTGGAGGCGGCTCGTGCCCACGGGGCGGAACAGCATGTCGCCGCTGCCGAGCAGGCTCTCGGCGCCGCCCGCGTCGAGGATCACCCGCGAGTCCACCTGCGACGACACCGCGAAGGCGATGCGCGACGGCACGTTCGCCTTGATCATCCCGGTGATGACGTCGGCGGAGGGGCGCTGCGTGGCCAGCAGCAGGTGGATGCCCACCGCGCGGCTCTTCTGCGCCAGGCGGATGATGGCGTCCTCCACCTCGGCGGGCGACACCATCATCAGGTCGGCCAGCTCGTCGATGACCACCAGCACCATCGGCATCGGGGGCTGGCCGGAGGCCGCCCGCGCCGCGTTCCAGTCGTTCAGGTTCCGGGCCCGCGCCAGCCCCATCAGCTCGTAGCGGGTCTCCATCTCGCGCACCACGTTGGCCAGCACCGCCGACGCGTCGCGCATGTTGGTGACCACCGGCGTGAGCAGGTGCGGGATGCTCTCGTAGTGGTTCAGCTCGACCTTCTTGGGGTCGATCAGGATCATCCGCAGCGTGTTGGGGCTCGAGTGCAGCAGGATCGACGCGAGCAGCACGTTGAGGCAGACGCTCTTGCCCGTCCCGGTGGATCCCGCGATCAGCAGGTGCGGCATCCGGGCGATGTCCAGGTAGACGGGCTTGCCGGCGATGTCGAGGCCGAGCCACGACATCAGCGGGCTGGAGTCGGCCGGGAAGTCGCGATGGATGTCACCCAGCGTCACCAGCGACGCCTCGGGGTTGGGCACCTCCACGCCCACCGCCTGCTTGCCCGGGATGGGCGCGATGATGCGCAGCTCCTCCCGCGCCGCGAGGGCGTAGGCGAGGTCGTCGCGCAGGGCGCTGATGCGGCCCACCTTGGTGCCGGGCGCCAGCTGCAGCTCGTAGCGCGTCACCCGCGGGCCGCTGACCGCGTCGGACACGGTCGCGGTGATGCCGAAGTGGCCGAGCGTCTCCTCGAGGCGCCGCGAGGTGGTGTCGATCACCTCCTCGGGCACGCGGCCGGGTCCGCCGGTCCGGCGGAGGATCCGCCGGGGCGGCAGCCTGTACTCCGGGCGTCCCGGCACCGCCGGCACCGGCAGCGAGCCGTCGTTCGTCACGCCGGCCGGTGAGGTGGGCATGACGGGCACCAGAACGTCGTCGGACGCCGTCTCGCCGGCCTCCTGCCCACCGGGTGCGGGCACGGGCGCGCGCCGCGGCACCGGCGGCGGCGTCAGGCGGGCGCGGTCGACGGGCTCCGGCGCGGCCTCGGCGCCCGGCGGGCGGGCGGGCACGGGCTCACGCGGGGCACGTGCGGGTTGGGGCTCCGCGGGGAGGTCCTCGCCGGGCCCGGGCGGCCCGAGCGCGGGCGAGGGCGGCAGGTCGCCGCGGCCCTCGAAGAGGTCCGGGAAGTGGTCGGCCCCGTCCACGAGCGGGTGCGGGGACGGGTCGCGGCGGCGACGCAGCGTGATCACCGAGCCGTTGGTGTCGAGCGCCGAGCGCACCTGGCGGCTCAGCGCGTGGCTGCTGCGCAGCACGGTGACCCCGGCCGTCGCGACGCCCCGCCCCACCGTGCGGCCCGCGGTGGCGGCGCCGCGGGACGATCGGCGCAGCAGCAGCCCCAGCGACGCGCCGGTGATCAGCGTGAGCGCCGCCAGCAGGCCGAGCCCCACCAGCAGGGCGGTGCCCACGCCGCCCACCGTGTGCGAGGTGACCACGTCCAGGCTCTCCCCCACCACGCCGCCGCGGCCGCGCATGGTGGTGGGGTCGAACCAGGAGGTGCGGGTGCGGCCCGCCAGGCCGAACGAGCCGGCGGCCGCCGCGAGGCACAGCGTGAGGGCGCCCACCAGCACGCCCGTGCGCAGGGGCCGGGCCCGCAGCAGGTCGTGGTCCAGGATCACCAGGATCCCGAGGGCGATCAGCACCAGCGGCAGGACGAGCACGAGGCGGCCGATCAGGAGGCGGACCCCGTCCTCCATCCAGCCGCCGAGCGGGCCGACGCCGATGCCCACGTGCACCTGCGCCGCCAGGAAGGCGCCCAGCGTCAGGATCCCGAGGCCCACCAGCTCGCGGGACTGGGTCGGCGGGGGCGTCGTGGGGCGGGTGCGCCGGACGCCTCCCTTGGGGGCCCGGGCTCGTGCGGCCTGGGTGCTCAACGCGGCGTCCCTCCTCCGCTCGGCGGTGCGTGGGCGGGCGCGCCGCGGCACGGCGTCGTCCGTGCCCCTGGCTTTCGCCGGCCGCCGGCCGATCTCCTGCCCGCCGGGTCCCGGCCGCCCGCGCGCCTCCCGCGGCCCGGCGGGCCGCGCCGCGTTAGCGTGGGGGGGTCACGGCCACGACCAGAGGAGCACCATGGCGTTCGAGCTTCCCCCTCTCCCCTACGCCTACGACGCGCTCGAGCCGCACATCGACGCGCGCACGATGGAGATCCACCACACCAAGCACCACCAGACCTACGTCAACAACGCCAACGCGGCGCTCGAGGGGACCGAGTGGGCCGACCGCCCGGTCGAGGACGTGCTGCGCAACCTGTCGCAGCTGCCCGCCGACAAGCAGGGTCCCGTGCGCAACAACGCCGGCGGCCACGCCAACCACAGCCTCTTCTGGGAGATCATGGGGCCGGGTGGCGGCGGCGCGCCCAGCGGCGAGCTGGCGGACGCGATCTCCTCCACGTTCGGCTCCGTCGACGAGTTGAAGTCGAAGATCAACGCCGCCGGTGTGGGCCGCTTCGGCTCCGGCTGGTCGTGGCTGGTGTGGAACGGCTCGGGGCTCGAGGTGACCTCGACCGCCAACCAGGACTCGCCGCTGCTCGAGGGCAACGTGCCGGTGCTGGGCGTGGACGTGTGGGAGCACGCCTACTACCTCAGCTACCAGAACCGCCGGCCCGACTACCTGGCGGCCTGGTGGAACACGGTCAACTGGGACGCGGTCGCGCAGCGGTACGCCGCCGCGAAGGGCTGACGGACGCCGGCGGGGGCGGGCACCGCCCGCCCCCGGGCATGCCATGGGCACCGCGCACGGCTACTCGGGCACGCCCCTGCCGCGCAAGCTCGGCATCCGGGCCGGGCACCGCGTCGCCCTGATCGCGGCGCCGGAGGGCGTCGAGGACCTCCTGGCGCCGCTGCCCGACGGCGTGCGGCTGCTGCGCCGGCGGGCCCCGGCCCTCGACGTGGCGCTCGTGTTCGTGCGCAGTGCGGCGGAGCTCCGGCGGCGACTCCCCGCGGTCCAGTCCGCGATGACGCCGGCCGGGGCCCTGTGGGTGGCGTGGCCCAAGCGCGCCTCCGGTGTGCCGACCGACGTCACCGAGGACGTCGTGCGCGCCGCCGGCCTCGCGCGCGGGCTGGTGGACACCAAGGTGTGCGCCGTCGACGCCACCTGGTCCGGGCTGCGGCTGGTCACGCGCCTGCGCGACCGGCCGCCCCCCTCCCGCTAGACCTCGACGATGACGGGCAGCACCATCGGCCGCTGACCGGTGCGCTTGCGCAACAGCCCGGCGACCGCGTCGTGCAGGCGGTGCTGCAACACGCCGATCTCGGTCACGCGCTGCTCCGACGACGCCTGCAGGCTCCGCTCCACCTCGAGGCGGGTTTCCTCCAGCACCTCGGGATCCTCGCCGGAGGGGAAGCCGCGGGCGATGATCTCGGGCTCCCCGATCAGGTCGCCGGTCTCGGCGTTGACCGTCGCCACCAGCACCAGGACGCCGTCGTCGGCGAGGTGGCGGCGGTCGCGCAGCACCTCCGCCGTCGCGTCGCCCACGCCGAGGCCGTCCACGTAGGACACGCCGGCGGGGACGTGGTCCACCACGCCCGCGCGCCCGTCGGCCACCTCGAGCACGTCGCCGTTGTCGAGCCGGAAGATGTTCTCCCCGGGCACGTCCACCGACCGCGCGAGGTCGGCGTGGGCGCGCTGATGGCGGGCCTCCCCGTGGATCGGGGCGAAGTACCGGGGCCGCAGCAGCTGCAGCATCCAGAGCAGGTCGGCCGAGGTGCCGTGCCCCGAGACGTGGATGCCGGGGTGGTTGTGGCCGGTGATGAACCGCGCGCCCAGGCGGACGATCCGGTTGATGGTCTCGTTGACCGCCAGCTCGTTGCCCGGCACCGTGCGCGACGAGAACACCACCGTGTCGTTGGGCTGGATCTGCACCTGGTGGTGCTCTCCCCGCGCCATGCGCGACAGCGCCGCCATGTACTCGCCCTGGCTGCCCGTGCACACGATCACGACCTCGTCGGGCCGGTACTCCTCGATGTCGCGGATCCTCACCAGCGTCTGCGGAGGCGTGCGCATCACGCCCAGGTTGGTGGCGATGCCCACGTTGCGCGTCAGGGAACGGCCCACCAGGGCCACGACGCGCCCGTCGTCGTAGGCGGCCTCCAGCACCTGCTGCACCCGATGGATGTGCGAGGAGAAGGTGGTGACGATCACGCGCCCGGAGGCGGTGGCCATGACCCGGCGCATCTCCTGCCCCACGGACGACTCGTTCTGCGGCTCGGGGGGCTCCTCCGCGTTGGTGGAGTCGGCCAGCAGCAGCAGCACGCCCTCCTCGCCGAGCCGCGCCAGGGTGGCGATGTCGGCGCGCGGCGCCCCCGCCACGGGGGTGTGGTCGAACTTGAAGTCGCCCGTGTGCACCACCGTGCCCGCGGCCGTGTGCAGCACCACGGCCACGCAGTCGGGGATGCTGTGGGTGAGCCGCACGAACTCGGTGCGGAACGGTCCCAGCTGCGGTCCCTCGCCGGGTGCGGCCTCGATCATCTCCACGCGGTCGAGCAGCCGGTGCTCGTCGAGCTTGGCGCGCACGAGCCCGAGCGCGAAGCGCGGCCCGATCACGCGCAGTCCGCCCAGCGCGCGCACCAGGTAGGGCAGCGCCCCGATGTGGTCCTCGTGGCCGTGGGTGAGGATGACCGCCTCCAGGCGGTCGCGGTTCTCCTCCACGTAGCCGAAGTCGGGCAGGACGAGGTCCACGCCCAGCTGGTCCGGCTTGGGGAAGGTGACCCCGCAGTCGATCGCGACCATGCGGCCGGCGTGCTCGACGATGTACATGTTGCGCCCGATCTCGCCCGTGCCCCCCAGGGGGATGACGCGGACGGCGGGTGCCGTCTCGGTGCTCAGTTCAGTCAGCCTTTCGGTGGCCGGCCGGCGCCGGGCGGTGCCCCGCGCCTCTGCCGCGCGTCAGGCGCGGGCGAGGATGCCGTCGGCCTCGAGGACGGTGCGCAGGATCTGCCGCTGGACGGGCGTCGCCTCCACCAGCGGCAGCCGGACGCGGCCGGAGGGGATGAGCCCCAGCAGCTCCAGCGCCGTCTTGATCAGGATGGGATTGGTGGTCACGAACAGGCCCGCGTACAGGTCCTGCAGGCCCGCGTCGATGCGGCGCGCCTCGTCGAGGTCGCCCCGGCGCCCGGCCGCGACCAGCGCGGCCATCTGCTCGCCGACGAGGTGCGAGGCGACCGAGATGATCCCGGCCCCACCGCGCTCGACGACGGGCAGCAGCAGGTCGTCGTTGCCCGCGTACACCTGCAGCGGGGTGTCGGCGACGATGCGGTCGAGCTGGGTGAGGTCGCCGTTGGCCTGCTTGACGCCCACCACGTTCGGCACCTGCGCCAGCTCGGCCAGCAGGTCGGGCTCGAGGTTGATCTGGGCCCGGCCCGGGATGTTGTAGACGATCACCGGCAGCCCGACCTCGGCGATCGCGGCGAAGTGCCCCACGATGCCCGCCCGGGGCGGCAGGTTGTAGTACGGGGTGACCGCCAGCACCGCACGGCAGCCGATCTCGGCCGCCCGCTCGGTGAGGTGCACGGAGTGCGCCGTGTCGTTGCTGCCGGTGTTCGCCACGACGCGCTCGCCGCCCAGCTCCGCGACGGCGCGCCGGTACAGCGCGAGCTTCTCGTCGTCGGTGAGGGTGGAGGCCTCGCCCGTCGTGCTCGACATCACCACGCCGTCGGAGCCGTGGGCCACGACGTGGTGCATGAGCGCCACGACGGCGGCCTCGTCGATCCGCAGGTCCTCGTCGAAGGGCGTGGCGAGGGCGGTGAGGATGGCACCCGGCACCTCGCCAGCTTACACGTCGCCCTCGGACCCCCCTTCCGCCGCGGACGGTTGTGCCGCGAGCGGACACCTCCGCCGCGGACGGTTGTGCCGCGAGCGGACACCTCCGCCGCGGACGGTGGTGCCGCGAGCGGATTCCTCCGCCGCGGACGGTGGTGCCGCGAGCGGACTCTCCGCCGCGGACGGTGGTGCCGCGAGCGGATTTCTTGTCATCGCGGACGTGGGCGCGGCACGCGAACCCCGCCGCTGCGCACGCTGGTGCCGCGCGCGGAAGGAGCGCCGGCCCCGGGGGGCGGGGCCGGCGCACCGCGCCCCTCAGGACAGGCAGATGGCGTAGACCTCGTAGGGGATCGACCCCGACACGAGCGCCTTGTACTTGATCACCCACCCCACCGGGTTGCCGCCGACGTCGAGCTGCGGCCAGGAGCCCGTGACCACGCCCTTGGCGCCGTCGGTCACGTAGCCGCCGCCGCCCGTGGCCCGCTGGCCGGCCGGGCAGCTCACCGACGCCTGGCTCTCGAGGCCCGACGCGCTGAAGGGGCTGTCGGACGCGGAGACCTTGCCGACGCTGGCCGCGCCGTCTCCGGGCGGCCCCACCGGGCCCGCGGGGCCCGCGGGACCCGCCGGCCCCGCCGGACCCTGCGGGCCGGTCAGCCCCGTCGTGCCGCGCGGGCCCACCGGGCCGGCGGGGCCGGGCGGCCCCTCCACGCCGCGTTCGCCCTGCGGGCCGCGGGGCCCCACGGACCCCGTGGCCAGGGTCGACCCGCCGCCGCCGGCCTGCAGCTGCTTGATGACGCCGGCCTGCACCGCGAGCTGGGCCGAGATGGTGCGCACCTGCACCTCCAAGCGCGCCACGCGCTTCTGCAGGGCCTTCTGGGCACGGGCGGCCGCGGCCGGCGCGGGGCGGGCGAGCGCGCGCGCCGACGGGCCGTCGCCCGAGGCGGCCGCGGGGCCGTCCTTCGGCGGGACGGGCGCCGGCGCGCCGCCGGCGGCCACGGGGGCGGCCAGCGCGGCGGTCACGGCAAGGGCGGTCATGGCGCGCAGGGGCAGCGCGCGGGTTCGCGGGGTCACAGCGGGCACCTCCTCGACACGGGCGGAGCGGGGCGGCGGGAGGGGTCCGCACCCGACGCACCCGTTATCGGCCCCCCCGCCGCACCCGCCCTCCCGCACGATGCGTGAGGCGGACAACGCGTCAGGCGGTCGCCGCCCCCCCGCACGCGCGCCGCGCCGTCTCCACGGCTTCCAGCGCACGACGGCGCTCGTCCGGCCCGAGGGCCTCGCGCCGGATCGCGCGCTCCTCGTTGTCCAGGGCCGCCAGCACCTGGCGGCGGGGAGCGTCGCCGGAGGCACCGTCGGCCACCTGCGCCGCCATCCCGATCTGGGCGACGTAGGCGTCCACCACCGAGGCGCGATCCGGGCCGGAGGGCAGCTCCGAGGCCTCGTAGCGCAGCTCCATCATGGTGCGCTCCCAGGGGCCCACCGCGCCGCGCCGGGCCTCGATCTGCCGGGCGAGGCCCGCGGCCAGGCGGCCGGCCCCGCCGCCTCCGCGGGTGACGCCGCGCAGACGCTCGAGCAGCGCCTGACGCGCCGGCTCGTTGGCGGGGTCGGCCAGCCACCGCTGGCCCGCGCGCAGCAACGCGGCGGCCGCGCGCGGCCCGTAGCGGCGGGCGACCATCGTCACCATGCTGAGGAGGAGCTTGTTCACGGGCGGCTCAGGTGCGCGGGATCTCCTGGAGCGTCTCCGGGTCGAGGCGGACGCCGTCCGTGACGCCCTCGCCGGGCGGTGCGGCCACGATCAGCCACCGCGCCTCGCGGTCGGTCGTGTTGCGGATGCGCCGCGGGGTGTCGCGGGCGATCCGGACCCAGTCGCCGTCCCGGACCTCCACCGACTCCCCTCCGAGCTGGATGGTCTGCGGCCCCCCGGACATCAGGAGGTACACCTCCTCCTGTACCCGGTGCCGGTGCAACGGCATCTCGTGCCCGGGTCCGAACCGCCACAGGCGCACCTTCATGTCCTCGGCGCCCAGGGCGCCGGAGATGTCGCGCGACCCGGGTCCGCCGCCGCGCCGCTCGCGGAGCTCCACCTCGTCGCCCGCCACCCTGCTCCAGCCGTCGCCGCTCATCATCGCCTCCGGTCCGTGGTGCGGGCGATGCTAGGGCACGCCGCGCGGTCGGTGCGCGCCGGCGTCAGTCGTCGAACAGGAGCGGCTCCAGGCCGAGCGTGAGGCCGGGGCGCTCCGCGATGCGCCGGACGGCGAGCACGACGCCCGGCATGAAGCTCTCCCGCGACAGCGAGTCGTGCCGGATGGTGAGCGTCTCGCCGCGGCCGCCGAGGATGACCTCCTGGTGGGCGACCAGACCAGGCAGCCGCACCGAGTGGATGACGGGGGCGCCGTGCATCAGCGACGCGGTGCGCAGCGCCGTGCCGGACGGTGCGTCCAGCTTGCCGTCGTGGTGGAGCTCCACGATCTCCGCGCGCTCCATGTGCCGGGACGCCTCGGCGGCGAAGCGCATCATCAGCACGGCGCCGACCGCGAAGTTCGGGGCCAGCAGCGCGTTGGTGCCGCTGCCCTCGGCCGCGGCACGGACGGCGTCGACCTGGTCGGGGCGCAGGCCCGTGGTGCCGACCACGGCGTGCACGCCCGCGTCGAGGTACGCGAGCACGTTGTCGAACACGACCGCGGGCTGCGTGAAGTCGACCGCGACGTCCACCCCGCCCGCCTCCAGCGCGGAGGCGACGTCGGGGAAGGCGTCGTCCGCCGCCGGGAGCGCCGGGTCGACCCGCGCGGCCACCTCCATGCCGTCGGCCCCGCCCACGGCGTCCACCACCGTGCTGCCCATGCGCCCCGCGGCGCCGGCGACCAGTACGCGGATCACGGCGGCGACTCTAACCGGAACGCCGTGGTGGCGAGCACGCGCCCGTTGACGAGGACCTCGACCGGGTGGGCGCCCGGCAGGTGCCGGCGGGTGGTGAGCTGACGCAGGGTGATCCGGGTGCGCAGGGCCGCCCTTCCACCGGGGCCGAGGCGCGCCTCGCCCAGCACGAAGGTGCGCGGACGCGGGCCGCGGACGCCCGCGAAGTGGACCCGCGCGTGCACCAGGACCGTCGCCGCGACGTCGGCCGCGACCTCGCAGCACACGTCCACGTGGCCCCCGATGGCCGGCGTCGCGGGCTCCACGCGGAGCCCCTCGACCCGCACGGGCGCGTCCACGTCCATCCCCACCAGCGCGAGCGCCTCGGGCACGCCCGCGCGCACGAGCGAGCGCAGGGCGTGTCGCAGCAGCCGGCGCCGGGCCGGTCCCGCTCCCTCCCCCCAGCGACGGGCGACGTCCAGCAGCAGGGCCGGGTGGTCCTTGCCGATGTCGTTCAGGTTGTTCGCCACCGACCGGCGAACGTACTCCTCCGGGTCGTCGCGCAGGGCCTCCAGGAGCGGCAGCACCGGTGACGGGTCGCGGACGAGGTCCCGGAGGCGCGGGGCCCAGGGCAGCCGCGGGCGCGTGCCCTCGCTGACCAGGCGCCGCACGTGGGCGCTGGGGTCCGTCGTCCAGCGGCGGAGCGTGGCCAGGGTGAGGCCGGGATGGTGCTCCAGGTAGGACCGGATGCTGAACTCGGCCGTGAAGCGCTGCGTGAGCGCGTGCTGCAGGGCGAGGGCGCGCTCCGGGTGGGCGAGGCCGGCGTCCGCCACCCAGTAGACGTGCGGCAGGTACACGAAGGGCGCCATCCCCCACCTCCCGTCCACGGGCAGCGGGGGTCCCAGCGAGGCCTCCACCAGGTCGGCGGCCGCCGGGAAGGCCGGCGGCAGGTGGCGCGCGAGGGCCGCGGCGACCCGCCGGGCGCGCGGGGTCAGCTCGAGGCTCGCGAACCCCTCCGCCGCCTCGGCCGCGAAGCGTGCGGCCGGGAAGGCGGGGTCGACCGCCACGAGCATCGCGGCGATGCGCGCCGGGACGTCCGGGCCGAACCCGTCCTTCAGCGGCGCGGCCACGCCGGGCGGGACCTAGGTGGTGGCGGCGGGCTCGGCCAGGGCCGGCGAGAGACGGGCGATGCCCGCCCGGATGAGCTCCGGGTCCGACCCGATCGCGACCGCCGACAGGCTCTCCGGCTGCCAGAGGTCCCGCGCGAGCTCCGCGACGTCGTCGGCGCCGACCGCCTCCACCCGGGAGATGATCTCGTCGATCGACAGCAGCTCGGTGTCGGTGATCACCGCGCGCCCGATGCGGTTCATGCGCGTGCCCGGGCTCTCCAGGCCCAGCACCAGGCGGCCCTTGAGGTGGTCCTTGGCCCGCCGCAGCTCCTCGGCGGGGACCGGCTCCTGGGCCAGGCGGCGCAGCTCGTCGCCGATCACCTCGCAGGCGGTGGCGAGGTTGTCCTCCCGCGTGCCCAGGTGCACGGCGACCTGCCCCGTGTCGGCGTAGCCGACCGTGTAGCTGCCCACCGAGTACGCCAGGCCCCGCTTCTCGCGGACCTCCTGGAACAGCCGGCTGCTCATGAGCCCCCCGAGGAGGGTGTCGAGCACCGACTGGGCGTGGCGCCGCGGGTCGCTGCGCGACAGCCCGGGGCCGCCGATGCACAGGTGCACCTGCTCGGTGGCCTTCTCGCGCACCACCAGGCGGGGCGCACCCGGCGCCGCCGGCACCGGGGCGGCGTGGGAGCCGTCCGCGGCCAGCCCGCCGAGCAGCTCGTCCGACAGCCGCACGAGCGTGTCGGGGTCGATGTTCCCGGCCGCCGCGACCACCATGTTCGGCGCCCGGTAGTGGTGGCGGTGGTACCCGCGGACGTCGTCCTCGGGGACCGAGCCGATGACCTCGCGGGTCCCGATGATGGGCCGGCCCAGCGGCTGATCGGGGAAGACGGCCTCGGCCAGCATGTCGTGCACCTGGTCCTGGGGGTCGTCCTCGTACATGGCGATCTCCTCGATCACCACGCCCCGCTCCTGGTCGAGGTCGGCGAAGGTGGGACGCTGGACCATGCCGGCGATGACCGGCATGCCCCGCTCCACCAGCTCGTCGAGCACCCGCATGTACACGACCGTGTAGTCCCGGCCGGTCATCGCGTTGACCTCGCCGCCGAGGCCGTCGAAGACCTGCGCGATCTGCTCGGCGGTGTGCTCGGGCGTGCCCTTGAAGAGCATGTGCTCGAGGAAGTGCGAGACGCCCGCCAGGGCGGGCGTCTCGAACCGCGATCCCACGCCGATCCACACCCCGAGCGCGACCGACCGCACCCCGGGCATGGGCTCGCAGATGACGCGCAGGCCCCCCGGGGTGGTGCGGAGCTGGGGTGTGGACGTGGGGGGCATCGTCAGGCGGGGTCCGTGGAGAGCCGGCGCCGGCGACGCCGCGGGCGGCCGTTCTCGCCGTCCTCGCCGTTCTCGCCGGCCTCGCCGCCGCCGCCGCCGTCCTCGCCGCCGACGTCCTCCATGCCGAGGATGCGCAGGCCGATCCGGCCGCGCGCCTTGTCGACCTCCACGACCCGCACGTCCACCGTGTCGCCGCGGTTGATGACGTCCTCCACCTTGTCGACCCGGCCGGTCGAGAGGTTGGAGATGTGCAGCAGGCCGTCGACGCCCTTGGTGAGCTCGACGAAGGCCCCGAAGGTGGTCGTCTTGACCACCTTGGCGCCGTGGTACACGTCGCCGATCTCGACGTCCTTGGTCATCAGGCGGATCGCCTCGACCGCCTGGTCGGCCTTGACGCCCTCGACGCCGTACACGCTCACGGTGCCGTCGTCCTCGATCGAGATCTCGACGTCGTACTCGGCCTCGAGGCCGCGGATGGTCTCGCCGCCCTTGCCGATGACGGTGCCGATCCGGTCCGGGTCGATCTTGATCGCCGTGATGCGCGGCGCCCACGCGGACAGCTCGGTGCGCGGGCCGTCGATCGTGGCCGTCATCGTCTCCAGGATCGACAGGCGGCCGACGCGGGCCTGCTCGAGCGCCTCGCGCAGGATCTCGAAGGTGACGCCGGTGATCTTGATGTCCATCTGCAGGGCGGTGATGCCCGTGGACGTGCCGGCCACCTTGAAGTCCATGTCGCCGAGGTGGTCCTCGTCGCCCTGGATGTCGGTGAGGATGATGTGGTCGTCACCCTCCTTGATCAGGCCCATCGCCACGCCGGCCACGGGCCGGGTGATGGCCACGCCCGCGTCCAGCAGCGCCAGCGTCGAGCCGCAGACGGAGGCCATCGAGGAGGAGCCGTTGCTCTCCAGGGTCTCCGACACCAGCCGCAGCGCGTAGGGGAACGCCACCTCGTCCGGGATCACCGGCACCAGGGCCCGCTCGGCGAGCGCGCCGTGGCCGATGTCGCGGCGCTTGGGGCCGCGCATGAACCCGGTCTCCCCCACCGAGAACGGCGGGAAGTTGTAGTGGTGGATGTAGCGCTTGGTGGTCTCGGTGCCGATGCCGTCGATCCGCTGGGCGTCCTTCATCGTGCCGAGCGCCAGCAGGGTCATGACCTGCGTCTCGCCGCGGGTGAACAGGCCGGAGCCGTGCACGCGCGGGGCGACCCCGACCTCGCAGGAGATCGGCCGGATCTCGTCGGCCTTGCGGCCGTCGGGGCGGCGCTTCTCCACCGCGATGCGGTGGCGGATGATCTGCTTCTGCAGCGCGTCGAAGGCGCGGTTGAACTCGGCCCGGGCGTCCGGGGTCGCGTCCTCGCCGAGCACGGTGCCGACGGCGGCCGTCCGGGCGTCGGCGACCTTGTCGCGGCGCTCCAGCTTGCCCTGCTCGAGGGTGGCCTCCTCCAGCTGCGCGATGACCGCGTCGCGGACCCGCTCCAGCATGCCCGGGTCGACCGACTGCCCCGCGACCTCCCACTTGGGACGGCCGGCCTTCTGCCGGAGCTCGTCCTGGGCGGCGCAGAGCTTCTTGATCTCCTCATGGGCGATGTCGAGCGCCTCGAGGATGTCGTCCTCGACGATCTCCTTGGCGCCGGCCTCCACCATCGAGATGGCCTGGGCGGTACCCGCCACCACCAGGTCGAGCTTCGACTCGTCGAGCTCCTGGAGGGTCGGGTTGATGATGAAGTCGTCGCCGATCAGGCCGATGCGCACCGCGCCGACCGGGCCCTGGAAGGGCAGCTCCGACAGGTGCAGCGCGGCCGACGCGCCGTTGATGCACAGGATGTCGAAGGCGTTCACCTGGTCGACCGACAGCACCGTCGCGACGACCTGCACCTCGTTGCGGAAGCCCTTGGGCCACAGCGGCCGGATCGGCCGGTCCGTCATCCGCGCCGTCAGCGTGGCCCGCTCGCTCGGCCGGCTCTCACGCTTGATGAAGCCGCCCGGGATCTTGCCCGCGGCGTACATCCGCTCCTCGACGTCGACGGTGAGCGGGAAGAAGTCCGCCCCCTCGCGCGCGTCACGCGCGCCCACCGCCGTCACCAGGATCATGTTGTCGCCCGACCGGACGACGACGGCGCCGTTGGCCTGCTTGGCCAGCTTGCCCGTCTCGAAGGTGATCGGCGTGTCGCCGACCTCCGCCTTCACGACCTCTAGACCCATGTCCGTCCTCTTCCCCGCGGCCGCCCCTCGGCGCCGCTCGTCATCGGTCCGGCCGGGACGGGTCGTCCCGCCGGTCCTGCCTCGTACCTCGCGACGCCGCCCGCACCGGTGCGACGGCGCCGCACCTGCCTGGACGAGGGCGCCACGTCGCGGCTACCGCCGCAGCCCCAGGCGCTGGACGAGGGCGCGGTAGCCCTCGAGGTCCGTGCGCTGGAGGTAGTTCAGGAGCCGGCGCCGCCGGCCCACCATCTGGAGCAGCCCACGCCGGGAGTGGTGGTCCTTCTTGTGGGTGCGCAGGTGGTCCGTGAGACGGTTGATCCTCTCGGTGAGGATCGCCACCTGCACCTGCGGCGAGCCGGTGTCGGTCTCGTGCCGCCGGTGCCCCTCCATCACGCTGGACTTCTCGTCCTTGTCGAGCACGTTCGTCCTCCTGGTCCGGCCACGGCGCAGCAGAAGCCGCACCGGGTCACATCACTGGCCGCCCGGGCCCTCCGCGGCGGACGCCGACGGGGCCTCCGGCCCGCACGCGGGCTCGGGGCGCACGCTCATCGTCGTCAGCGGGAGACCGGACAGTGCGGAGAGGGTAACAGACGGCCCGGCCTCGGCCGCTTCCCGCCCCGCACGGGCACGGGCGGGCATTGCCCGGCGCGCGGCGCCCGTGGGAGGGTCGCTCCGATGCGACGCGCCCGGATACGGAGAGGGACGCCGGTGGCCCTGCTGGCCCTCCTCGCCGCCGCCCCGGCCGCCCTGGGCGCCGTGGTGTCGCACGGGTCCACCGGGGACGGGCGGCTGAACATCCTCGTCCTCCCCCTCGAGGGCCCCGACGGCGCCCGCCACCTCGTCGTGGAGCCGTTCGCCGACGCGTTCCGCGACGGATGGCGCGTGCGGACGTCGCTGCCCGGCGGGGCGCCGGTGACGGTGTTCACCGGCGACTGCGTGCGCAACCCGATCGCCAACGACGTGGTGTGCAACGGGCCGCGGGGCCGGGTGACCGCCGGCTTCGGCGACGGCGACGACAGCCTGCTGCTCGACCAGCGGCCCGTCCAGAACGTCGAGAGCTGCGCCGAGGGCGCGGTGGTCGTGCGGAGCGCCGAGCTGCTGATGCGCGCGGGGGACGACGTGGTGGCGGTCGGCCCCCCCGCCCCGAATCCGTGCCCCACCGGCGCCACCCCCGCCCGCGCGGTGCTGTTCGCGCTGGACGTCGACGGCGACGAGGGCGCCGACCGGCTGTTCGGCGGCGGGCAGGCCGACGTCCTCGACGGCGGCGCCGACGACGACACGATCGAGGGCCGCGAGGGGCGCGACCTGCTCCGCGGCGACGGCGGGGCCGACACCGTGTCCGGCGGGCCGGGCGACGACGCCTTGGCCGGGGGCATCGGGGGCGACACCCTGCGCGGTGACGAGGGCGACGACACCTTCGAGGGCGGCCCCGGGGACGACGTGTTCGACGGGGGGCCGGGCACGGACACCGTCAACTACCGGGACGCGACCGCCGCGGGCACCAACGTGGCGGCCACGATCGGCGACGACACCAGCGGCGACGGCCCCGTGGGCGAGCGCGACCGCATCGGCGCGTCCGTCGAGAACGTCATCGGCGGGCGGGGGGCCGACAGCGTCATCGGCAGCGCCGGCCGCAACGAGCTGCGCGGGTTCGAGGGGGGCGACACCCTGCGGGGCGCCGGCGGCGACGACACCCTGCGCGGCGACGCCGGGGACGACGTGCTCGCGGGCGGTCCCGGCAGGGACCGGCTCGACGGCGGCCCGGACGCCGACCGCCTGCTCGGGCAGGAGGACGCCGACGTCTACCTCGCGGGGGCGGGCGACGACAGCGTCGACGCCCGCGACGGCGTCCCCGAGGAGATCGACTGCGGCCCGGGCACCGACATCGCCGACGTCGACCTCAAGGACACGGTCCCCGGCCTGTTCCTCCTCGGCCGCTGCGAGACGGTGTTCCGGAGCCCGGCCGACGACGGCGCGCCGAGCCGCGTCGCCGGTCGCACCCTCCGGATGGACCGGGGCCGGCGCGCCCGGGTGGTGGTGGTGTGCCCGGCGACCGCCCGCGTCGCATGCCGCGGCGTCCTGACGCTGCGGGGCGTCCGCGGCGCGCGCGTCCTCGCCCGCGGGTCCTACGCCGTGCCCCGGGGGCGCCGGGCCGCCGTATCGCTCGTCCTGCGGGCCGCCGTGCCGCGCGAGGTCGTGGTGACGACGCGCGAGCGGGGGGTCTCGCGCCTCGGGCCGCGCGGGAGCCGCACCGTGCTGCGGGTGGTGGGCGCCCGGCGCTGACGGCGTGCCCGGGGGGTCGGGGCGCTGGCCGCACTCCCCCTCACGCACCCCCGGACGCGGTGAACAGCGCGAAGCGCGCGTCGAGCCGAGCGGGATCCGGCCGGAGCTGGGACCGTCGGGGTACCGAGAGCTGCGCGCCGTGGAAACTCTTGAGCAGCTCGAGCATGGGGCCGTCCTCGTCCTCGAGCAGCTGCCGGGCGACATGGACGGTGTGATCGGGTGCGATGCCGATCAGGTTCTGGTCGTACGCGCGGTGGTGGATGGTGCAGAGGCTCACGCCATTGCTGACCACAGGTAGTCCGTCGCGGTCGGCGTCCGGGGTGATGTGCGCGGCGTCGAGGAGTCGCACCTCCTTGAGCCGGCAGACGGCACAGCGCTCGAGATACGCGGGCACGACGGCGCCTCGGAACTGCGCCTGGTGCACGCGCTGCCGCACCTCCCGGACGACGTAGCGGCGCTCGACCTCGTCGGTGATCAGGGTCGGTTCCCGCTCGTCGTGCGGCCCGGCCATCCTGCCGAACGTGACGAGGACACGACGGTCTGCCGGCTCGTCGCGGATGACGTACGCCGGGTACTCGGGGCGGTACCAGCCGAGCCGCGTCCCGATGAAGTAGACGAGCGGCGTCCCGAGCAGCGCCGCCTGGCGAAGCGCCCGGTTGAAGTGGTTGTCGATCGGGCCGTCCTGGTACCGGTACCACACCCCGTCGGGCGTGGGCTCGTCCTGATACCGACGGGGACGGAAGGAGCTGTTGATCGAGAGGGCCGCCGGGCCACGTTGCGCCTGCGAGCGGTAGATCCCGTAGGCACGGTTCAGGAACGGGAGGCGCGTGCCCCGGTGGTTGAACCCCTCGCGCAGCGCGGTCCAGGGCACGTCGGGGCCGAACTGCGCGCGGAGCACGTCGAGGGCTGCGAAGCACGAGGCTCGGACGTCGTCGTCGCGCACCGCGGTGAGTCTCCCCGGGCCGCCGGCGCCGATGCAAGTCGCCGCCCGGTAGGTCCCGCCCTCAGAGGGAGCCGGCGATCTCCCGCGTCCGCGCGACGTCGTCCTTGACCTGGGCCACCAGCTCCTGGGGGGAGTCGAAGCGCCGCTCGTCGCGCAGGCGGGCCAGGAACTCCACCCGGATCGTCTCGCCGTAGAGGTCGGGCCCGTCGTAGTCGAGCAGGAAGGCCTCGATGCGCAGGGGGATGCGCTCGGCGTTCTCGCGGAAGGTCGGCGCCCACCCGACGTTGATCGCCGCCGCATGGTGCGCCCCGCCCACCTGGGCGCGCCCGGCGTAGACGCCGCGGCCGGGGACGGCCATCTCCGCCGGCACCTCGACGTTCGCGGTGGGCAGACCCAGGGCCCGGCCGCGCTGGTCGCCGTGCACCACGACGCCCTCCACCACGTGGGGCCGGTCGAGCAGCGCGCGCACCTCGTCGATGCGGCCCTCGGCGACCAGCCGCCGCACGCGCGTCGAGGACACCGGCTTGCCGTCGGGGCTCGCGACCATGCCCGGCGTGCACACCTCCAGGCCGCGCGTGCGCCCGTACTGGCGCATCATCGCCGCCGTGCCCGCGCCGCCGTGGCCGAAGCGGAAGTTGTCCCCCACCACGACCACCTCGGCGCCCACGGGGGGCGAGGCGATCATGTCGACGAAGCGGTCCGCCCGGATGCGGGCGAAGGCGCGCGTGAACGGCAGCAGCAGCAGCTCGTCGGCCCCCAGCCGGCCGATCAGCTCGGTCTTGAGGTCGATGGGCGTGAGCACCGTGGTGCGCAGGTCCGGCCGCAGCACCGCGATCGGGTGCGGGTGGAAGGTGATCACCATGGACGCCAGCCCGCGGGCCTCGGCCTCGCGGATCGCGGTGCCGATCACCGCGCGGTGACCGAGGTGGACGCCGTCGAAGGTCCCGATCGCCACCGCGCGGCGATGCTCCCCGATGGGGAGGTCCCCCAGCGACCGGTAGGTCTTCACGCCGCCGCCCACTCCCGGGCGCCCGCGAGCACCACCGCCGGCCGCAGCCGGCCCTCCCCGGCCCGCGCGACGGCGACCAGGCGTCCGTCGCGCACCAGCGCGACGTCCCCGGTGTGGCGGTCGTGGTCGGCGAGGGCGATCCCGTGGCCGACGCGGGTCTCCTCATCGGCGTCCAGCGCGCGGGCGGGCAGGTGGCCCAGGGCCGCGCGCAGCGGCACGCCGGGCACGGTGCCGGCCACGTCGGGGGGCACGGCCGCGTCGACCGTCAGCTCCCCCACGGCGGTGCGCCGCAGCGCCGCGCAGTACCCCCCGCAGCCCAGCGCCTCGCCCAGGTCGACGGCGATCTGGCGGAGGTACGTGCCCTTGCTCACCCGCGCGTCCAGCACGGCCTCGCCGGTCGCGGCGTCGTAGCCCATCAGCTCCAGTGCGTGCACGACCACGGACCGTACCGGCGCCTCGACCGCCTCGCCGCGCCGGGCGCGCCGGTAGAGACGCTCGCCGTCGACCTTCACCGCCGAGTGGGCGGGCACCCGCTGCTCCTGCGCCCCCCGCATCGCCGCCACGGCGCCCGCCACCGCCCCCGCGGGCGGCGGGTCGCCCCCCGGGGTCAGCGGCCCCTCGGGGTCACCGGTCGCCGACCGGACCCCCAGGCGCACCGTCGCCCGGTAGCCCTTGGGCAGGTCGCTGAGCCAGGGCGCCAGGCGGGTGGCGCGCCCGGCGAGCACCACCAGCAGCCCCGTCGCGAAGGGGTCGAGGGTGCCCGCGTGGCCGACGCGCGTCCCCCGGGGCAGGCGCCGCCGGACGGTGGCCACCACGTCGTGCGACGTGGGCCCCGCCGGCTTGTCGACGAGCCACGCCGCGGCGAGGTCCTCAGGCATCCGGCGGCGGCGCGCCGTCCAGCTGGGCGGCGACGCTGGCGCCGAGCCAGGCGAGCAGCTCGTCCGGCTCCCGCGAGGTCGAGAACCCGGCGGCGGCCCGGTGCCCGCCGCCCCCGTCCACGCGCGCGATGGCCGAGACGTCGAGCCGCGGGTCGGCCGACCGCAGCGACACGCGGTAGGCGCCGGGGCGCACCTGCCGCACGAGCGCCGCCGCGGACACCCCGCGGGTGGCCCGCATCACCTCCACGATCCCCTCGGTGTCGTCGCCGCGGGCCGTGCGGAAGTCGTCCGGCCCGAGGACCGCGGCCAGCATCCGGCCGTCGGCGAGCGGCTGCATGCGGGCGAGGGCCACGCCCAGCAGGCGCTGGCGCTCCGCGGGCTGCCGCTCGTAGAGGCGCTGGGCCACGTCGGAGGGGTCGACGCCCGCCAGCAGCAGGCGCGCGGCGATGCGGTGCGCCTCGACGCCGGTGTTCGAGTAGCAGAAGCGCCCGGTGTCGGTGAGCAGGCCCACGTACAGGGGCAGCGCCACGTCCGCGTCGATGGGCCAGCCGGCGGCCTCCAGCACGTGCACGACGACCTCGGCGCTGCTGGACGCCGCGGGCTCCACCAGGTTGACGTGGCCGAAGCGGGTGTTGTCGTGGTGATGGTCGATGTTGACCAGCAGCCGGACGCCCTCGTGCGGCGGTCGCTCCTCGGCCCACAGCCGCAGGGCGCTCGCGCAGTCGACGGCCACCAGCACCCGGTCGGCGGCGTCGGGCGGGTGGCCGGAGAGCACCTCCTCGCCGGGCCGGAACATGAACGCGAGGTCCTCCGTGACCGGATCCGGGTCGGGGTGGCACATCAGCGAGTCCTGCCCGGCCGCCACCAGCGCCCGGTGGAGGGCGAGCATCGACCCCAGGGCGTCCCCGTCCGGGTTGCGGTGCGAGACCACCGCGTATCGCGCCCCGGGCGCGGCCAGGATCTCCGCCACGTCGGCCGCGGTCGCGTCGCGCGTGTCGCCGGGCCGCGCGGGGTGCCCGTCGCGCGCCTCGGTCACCACCGCACGTCCTCCCCGGGCTCCTCGCCGTCGTCGGCGGCGGCGGGCGGCGCGGGCGGGGCCGGCGGCGGCGCCAGCTCGTCGATGAGGCGCGACACGCGCCGCGCCCGGTCCTGGGTCTCGTCGTAGACGAACTCCAGTCGCGGGGTGTGCCGCGTGCGCATCTCGCGTCCGATGCGGCTCTGCAGCAGGCCGCGCGCGGCCTCCAGCGCGCGCTGGCTCGGTTCGCGCTGCGCCTTGGTGAGCGTGGTGAAGTAGACGGTGGCGACCGCGAAGTCGGGCGACGCCTCGACGTCGGTCAGCGTCACGAAACCGAGCCGCGGGTCGGAGATGTCGCGCGCGATGGTCTCGGCAAGGACCTCCCGGATGACCTCCGCGCCCCGGCGCCGGCGATTGGACCCCACTAGGCCTCCCCGAGCGACAGGTGCGGCTCGTCGCCGACCGGGATCACGTCGCGGCTCTCGCCCACGACCTGGAACACCTCGTCCCCGTTCAGCCAGCGGCTGAGAGCCTCCACCCGCCCGCCGACGTCGGAGGCGTCGCGGCCCACCACCGCCGCGGTGATGCGCGCGCGCTGCCACAGGTCGTGGTGGTCGACCTCGGCCACGGCGCAGCCGAACCGGCGGGCCAGGGTCTCCTTGACCCGCCGCAGCTCGCGGCGCTTGTCCTTCAGCGAGCCGCCGGCCGGCAGGTGGAGGTCCACGCTGACCGTGCCGACGTACCCCGCTCCCATGACGCGTCCGCCCGTGACCGGATCAGTCGCCGCTCTCCCCCGCGGGCGCCTGCGCCGTGCGGGCCACCTCGCGCAGCTCGAACGCCTCGATGACGTCCCCGTCCTTCACGTCGTTGAAGTCCTGCAACAGGATGCCGCACTCGAAGCCCGACCCGACCTCGCGGACGTCCTCGTTGACGCGGCGCAGCGACGCGATGCCGCCCTCCCACACGACCGTCCCCTCGCGCACCAGGCGGGCCCGGGCGGAGCGGCGGATCAGGCCGTCCGTGACGTAGCAGCCGGCGATGGTGCCCAGGCGGCTCGAGCGGAACGTGGCCCGCACCTCGGCCGCGCCGATCGTGTCCTCCACGATGTCCGGCTCGAGCAGGCCCACCAGGGCGTCGCGCACGTCCTCGATGGCGCGGTAGATGACCCGGTAGGTGCGGACGTCCACGCCCTCGCGCTCGGACAGCAGCTTCGCCTCCGGGCGGGGCCGGACGTTGAAGCCGATGATGATCGCCTGCGAGGCGGCCGCCAGGTTGACGTCCGACTCGGTGATGGCGCCCACGCCCGTGTGGATGATGCGCAACCGCACCTCGGTCTGCTCGACCTTGTTGAGGGCGTCCACCAGCGCGCCCACGGAGCCCTGCACATCGCCCTTGACGATGATGTTGAGCTCCTTGAGCCCGCCCTCCTTGATCCGGGCGAACAGGTCGTCCAGCGACACGGGGGCCCGCCGGTTGGCGAGCTCCTCGGCGCGCAGCCGCTGGCTGCGCTCCGACGCCGACTGCCGGGCGGTGCGCTCGTTCTCGACGACCCGGAACTTGTCGCCGGCGTCCGGGACGCCCGACAGGCCGAGGATCTCGACCGGGACGCTGGGCCCGGCGCTCCCGACCGGCTCGCCGTTGTAGCTGTTCATCGCCCGCACCTTGCCGAAGTGCTCACCCGCGAGCAGCACGTCGCCCACGCGCAGGGTGCCGCGCTGCACGAGCACGGTGCACACGGGGCCGCGGCCCGGGTCGAGGCGCGACTCGATGACCGTGCCGGAGGCCGGGGCCTTGGGGTTCGCCTTGGGGTCGGCGTCGGCGTCGGCCACCAGCACGACGGTCTCGAGCAGGTCCTCGAGTCCGGTGCCGGCGAGGGCGGAGACGTTGATGAACTCGTGCGTGCCGCCCCACTCCGCGGGGATGACCTCGCGCTGGGACAGCTCCTGCCGGACGCGGTCCGGGTTGGCGCCGGCCTTGTCCATCTTGTTGACGGCGACCAGGAACGGCACCTCGGCGGCGCGCGCGTGGTCGATCGCCTCCAGCGTCTGCGGCATGACGCCGTCGTCGGCGGCCACCACGATGACCGCGACGTCGGTGATCTTGGCGCCGCGGGCGCGCATGGCCGTGAACGCCTCGTGACCCGGCGTGTCGAGGAAGGTGATCTCCCGCGGGCCGTGGTGCACCTGGTAGGCGCCGATGTGCTGGGTGATGCCGCCGGCCTCGCCCGCCGCGACCTCCGTCTTGCGGATGGCGTCCAGCAGCGAGGTCTTGCCGTGGTCGACGTGGCCCATGACGGTCACGACCGGCGCGCGCGGCACGAGATCGGCCGGGTCGTCCTCGAAGCCCTCGGGCTCCTCGGCCTCGTCCTCGGCGTGGACGATGCGGACCTTGCGCTCCAGCTCGTCGGCGATCAGCTCGATGGCCTCGTCCGACAGGGACTGCGTGAGCGTGACCATCTCGCCCATGCCCATCATGATCTTGATGATCTGGGCCGAGGAGATGTCGAGCAGGTCGGCGACCTCCTTGGTGTTGGAGCCCGAGGGCACCTCCACCAGGGGCAGCTCGGCCGCGACGACCGCCTGACGCGACTCGTCGCGGTCGGGGCCCCCGCCGCCGCCGCGGCCACGGCCGCCGCGGCCGGGACCGCCGCCCGGGCCGCGCCGGCCCGCCTGCGCGTCGATGACCACGCGCCGCCGGCCGGGGCGCCCGCCGCGGCCGGGCCCGCCGGGCCCGCCGCCGGGACGGCCGCCCTGACCCGGGCCGCTTCCGAAGCCGCGGCCGGGACCGCCCGGGCCACCGCCGGGACGGCCGCCGGCACCCGGGCGCGCGCCCTGGCCGGGACCGCCGGGACGGCCCTGGCCGCCGCCGCCGGGACGGTTGCCGCCGCCCGGGCGTCCGCCCTGGGCCGGTGCGCCCGCGCCACGTCCGCCGTTGGCGGCGATGTCGGCGCGGCGCATGCCCTCGTTGCCGTTGCGGCGCTCGGGGGCCGGGGGACGGCCCTCCTGCCCGCGCGCCGGGGGCTCGCCGCCCTCGCGCCGGGGCGTCTCGCGCTCGGTGGCCCGGCTGGCCGGGGCCTCCGCCACGGGCTCCGCCGGTGCGGCGGGCTCCGCCGGGGGGGCGGGCGCCTCGGCGACCGGCTCGGCGGGCGCGGGCGCGGGTGCCGCCTCGGGCGCCGGCGCCTCGGCAGCGGGCGCGGGCGCCTGCTCGGCCGGCGCGGGGGCCGCGGGAGCCTCGGCCGCCGGGGGCGCCTGCTCGGCGGCCGGGGCGGTCGGAGCCTCGACGGGCGCGGGCGCGGGCTCGGGCGCCGCGGCCTCGCGGGCCGGCGCCGGGGGCGGCGAGAGCGCCTGCGCCGCGGGCACGGGCAGGGGCTCCGGCAGCGGCGTGTCGATCGGGGGCGCCACGGGCGCCGGCGGGGCCGGCGTCGCCACCGGCTCCGCGGGCGGGGGCGTCGCGACGGGGCGCCGCGGGCGCGGACGGGTCGGGCGGGGGCGTGCGGGCTCGGCCGGCGCCTCCTCCACGGGGGGCGGCGGCGGGGCGGCCTTCGCGCGGGAGCGCGTCGGGAGGTCCTCGACCTCGGGGAGCTCGCCCGCCGGGCGCGGGTACCGCTTGGGGTTCAGGAAGTGCAGCGCCCAGTCGACGTCGATCGTCGAGGACGCCGTCTTCACGGCCACGCCCCCCCGCTGGAGTCGCTGCAGGAGGAGGGAGCTGGGCAGCCCCTCGTCCTTGGCGATCTCGTAGACCCTCTTCTTCCCCATCACGTCCTTTCGGGATTCCCGTTCGCGACGCCCTCGGCGAGCGCGGGGTCGATCAGCAGCGCGGCGCCCGTCCTGGTGGCGCGCTGGAAGCCGCGCCGTTCCACGGCGCGGCGGAAGCATTCGGAGCGGCGGCACACGTAGGCGCCGCGGCCGGGGTGGCGCGCGCGGTCGTCGCGCACCAGGCGGGCCGCGCCGTCCTCACGCCGTGCCACGAAGCGTGCCAGGTCGCGCTTCGGCGCGCGACGCCCGCAGGCCACGCACCGGCGCTCGGGTGTGTGCCGCCCCGTCGTCGTGGGATCAGCCCCCCTCGCCCGCGGGCGCCGTCGCCATGCCGGCCATCTCGGCGACCCGCTGGTAGCCCTTGGGGCTCGCGGCCTCCTGCGCCTCCTCGTTGGTGAGCGGGCGCCCCAGGGACGTCTCCAGCTCGCCGAGGCGGGCGTGCTCGGGGATCGCGCAGAAGCGGCTCTCGGCCACCGCCTGGTTGGGGCAGCGCTTGCCGTTGCGCCGGTAGGCGTTGCACCGCCCGCCGCCGCCCTCGTCGTCGAGCCCGGTCTCCTCCTGGGAGTACGTGGTCTCGCTCTTGATGTCGATCCGCCACCCGGTGAGCCGTGCCGCCAGCCGCGCGTTCATGCCCTCGCGCCCGATCGCCAGCGAGAGCTGGTCGTCGGGGACGATCACCGTCGCCTGCTTGCCCTCGTCGTCGACGATCACCTCGCGCACCCGCGCGGGCGAGAGCGCCTTGGCGATGTAGCGGGCCGGCTCGTCGTTGAACGGGATGATGTCGATCTTCTCGCCGCGCAGCTCCGACACCACCATGCGCACGCGGGAGCCGCGGGGGCCGACGCAGGCGCCGACCGGGTCGACGCCCTGCACGTGGGACACGACGGCGATCTTCGACCGCCAGCCCGCCTCGCGGGCGACGTTGCGGATCTCCACCAGGCCGTCGGCCATCTCGGGCACCTCGAGCTTGAACAGCTCGCGCACCAGCTGGTCGGACCGCCGGCTCACGATCACCTGGGGGCCCTTGGCGGAGCTGCGGACCTCGGTGATGACGGCCTTGACGCGGGAGCCGTGGTCGTAGCGCTCGCCCGGCACCTGCTCGCTCTCGGGCAGCAGCGCCTCGACGCGCCCCAGGTCGACCAGCGTGTACCGGTGGTCGGACTGCTGCACGATGCCCGTGACCACGTCGCCCACGCGCTCGACGTACTCCTCGTACATCATCTCGCGCTCGGCCTCGCGGATCCGCTGCAGGATGACCTGCTTGGCGGTCTGGGCGGCGATGCGGCCGAAGTTGTCCGGCGTGACGTCGATCGCCTCGATCTCCTCGTCGGCGTACGCGTCCCAGTCGATCTCGGGCTCGGGCGCCTCGAAGTCCTCCGGGTCGACCCCGTCGGGGATCACCGGCTCGTCCTGCGGCAGCGTCCGCAGCTCGGAACCCTCCGCCAGCGCCAGCTGGAACACGCGCATGTCGCCGGTCTCCCGGTCGATCTCCACGCGCGCGTGCTCCGCCGCGTCCGGCGTCTTCTTGTAGGCGGCGAGCAGCGCGTCCTCGAGCGCGACCAGCAGGGTCTCGGACTCGATCCCCTTCTCGCGCTCGATCGTCTTGATCGCCTCGATGATCTCCCGGTTCACCCGATGCTCCTCGTCAGAGGTCCCGGCCCGTCGCGGCGCCGCCTGTCATGGCCCCCGCGGGCGGTCCGCCAGCGTCCGTCACCCGTCCCCGCCCCTGTCCAGGTCGTTGGCTCTCCGGATCGCGGCGAACGGAATGTCTAGCACTCCCGCCGGCGTCGTGAGCGAGACGGCCTCGTCGCCGACCGACTCCAGCACGCCCTCGCGGGCGCGCACCCGGCGGCCGTCGTCCACGCGCAGCCGCACGCGGTGCCCCAGCGCGCGCAGGTAGTGGCGCCGCACCCGCATCGGGGGCTCCGGGCCCGGGGACCAGACCTCGATGCCGAAGCGGTCGCCGAGCCCGCCCGCCTGCAGGGTGCGGGTGACGCGCTCGCACAGGCCGAGGTCGACGCCGTCGGGGTGGTCGACCACCACGCGGAGGTAGCTCTCGTCCGACCGTCCGGTGACGGTCAGCTCCAGGAGGTCGACGTCCGGGAGTCCGGCGGCCAGGCATGCCTCGACTTCGCGCTCCAGCGCGTCGCGGGTCTCCATGGCACCCCCTTGTCCCGTGATCCGTGCCTCGTCGTCGATGCGCCAACAAAAAAGGGGCCGGAGCCCCTCGTCCCGCGCACGGCCCGTACTCCGCTCCGGCCGACGTCACGCAGGGTAGCACGGCGTCCGTCAGCCGCCACGTACAGTGCCCGCCGTGCGCGTGGTGCTGCAGCGGGTGGCCGAGGCGCGGGTGGAGGTGCAGGGCGAGGTCGTCGGCGCCATCGGCGCCGGGCTGCTCGCCCTGGTCGGGGTGGCCCGCGGCGACGTCCCCGCGGACGCCGTCCGCCTCGCCCGCAAGACGCTGGGGCTGCGCCTCTTCCCCGCCGGCGACCGGGCCTTCGAGGTCCCGGTGTCCGGCGCGGGCGGCGCCGTGCTGGTGGTGAGCCAGTTCACCCTGCTGGGCGACGCCCGCCGGGGCAACCGTCCGTCCTGGGCCGCCGCGGCGCCCCCGGAGGACGCCGCCCCGCTCGTGGAGGCCTACGCCGACGCGCTCGCGGCCGCGGGGGTGGCCGTGGCGCGCGGCCGCTTCGGCGCCCACATGCGCGTGAGCCTGGTGAACGACGGGCCGGTCACCCTGCTGCTGGACAGCGCGGCGGGCGGCGGGGCGGCCGCGGGCGGGGGCTAGAGTGGCCGCGATGGACGCCGCGCCCGCCCGCCTCGCACTCGCCCTCGACGAGCTGGGCGCCGACGTGGAGCGGGTGGGGCCGCGGGAGTGGGGCGTGCGGCTGCCCTCCGAGGCCCGGGGCGCGATCACGGTGGGCATCGGCTGCGGGGAGCGCACCGTCGCCCTGCGGGCCTTCTTCATGCGCGGCCCCGACCTGGACCACGAGGGCGTCTACCGGCGCGTGCTGCGCAAGAACCTGGACCTGCGCTCCTGGCGCTTCGCGGTCGACGACGACGGCGACCTCCACCTGCTGGCCGACCTGCCGGCGGCCGAGGTGTCCGCCGCGCGCCTGGACGACCTGCTGGGCCAGCTCGTCACGTGCGTGGACGAGACCTTCGAGAGCGCGGTCCGGCTGGGCTTCGACGTGCCGCCGGGCGTGCGCGTCACCGGGCCGCCGCCGCGGCCGGGCGCCCCGGACGGGGCTACTCCAGGCCCGTCCTGAAGTAGGCGGCCAGCGTGTAGTGCCGGTTGGCCAGCACGCGCTCGCCGAGGCGGTCGAAGCACCGCGCCAGCCCGTAGTGCGCGTACCCGTCGGTGGGGTGCAGGTCGACCGCCGCCTGGAACTCGTCGCGGGCCTTGCGGTACCGCCTGCAGCTGAGGTACGCGCGGCCCAGCGCCTCGCGGACGCTGCCCTTGTCCGGCTCGAGCGAGCGCGCCCGCTCCAGGGCGACGACGGCGCCGTGGAAGTCGTGGCTGGCCAGGAGGGCGTGCCCGCGGCGGAAGGCGTCGTAGGCCTCGGATTCGCTCATGACCCGTCCAGCGTACCGTGCCGCGCCAGGCCCACGAACGCCGCCGCGCGCCGCAGGCGGCCGCGTCGCGCCGCCACCTGGCGCCGCACCCGGCGCGCCTCGCGCCAGGCCGCGGCGCCGCTGCCCGGCGAGGGCTCGGCGCGTCCGTAGCAGGCCTCCTCGGCCCGCCGGTAGAGGCCGCGCGCGTCCACCCCGAACCGCTCCTGCAGCTCCCGCGCGCGCCCCGCGGCGTCGCGCGTGGGCGCGGGCGCCGCCCCCAGCGCCCGGAGGTCCTGCTCCAGGTCGGCCACGGCGCCCAGCACGCGGCCGCGCTCGTCGGGCAGCCGCCGCCGTCGCGCGCGCCGCAGGGCGCGTCCCGCGGGCGCGGCGCCGACCAGCCCCAGCACGGCCAGGCCCGCCGCCCCGGGCCACCACGGGCGCTCGCCCCCGTCGCCCTCGGCCCCGGCCGCCGCCGGCGCGTCCGGGGCGGGCGCGGCCGGCTCCGGCCGCACGGGCGCCGCCTGGGCGGGGGCGGCGTCGGGCGGGACGGCGACCGGGGCCGGGGTCACGCTCTCGGCGGCCGGGGCGTCCTCCTCGGGCGGGCTGTAGTCCGGCGAGCCCACCGAGACCCGGTTCGGGGCGTAGCGGCCCGGGGTGGGGTCGAACGGCACCCAGCCGGCCCCCGGCAGCTGCACCTCCACCCAGGCGTGGGCGTCCCGGTCGAGCACGACCCAGTCGCCCGACTCGGGCTCCAGCCGCCCGGCGGTGTACCCGACGGCCACGCGCGCCGGGATGCCGAGCGTGCGCAGCATCAGCGCCATCGAGCCCGCGAAGTGCTGACAGAAGCCGCGGCGCGTGGTGAACAGGAAGTCGGCGAGCGGCGGGGTGCCCGGCGACGGGAACGGCGGCGCCTCGTCGTAGGCGTAGTCGGAGCGCAGGTGCGCCTCGATGCGGTTGACGGCCACGTAGGGGCTGCCGGCATCGCCCGCCACCCGCCGCGCGAGCGCCCGCACGGGGGCGTACTCGCCCAGCTCCGCGTCGGTGGGGGCCGTGCCGCCCGTGCCCCACAGGGGCACCGTCAGCGCGGGGCCGCCCGGCCCGGCGCGCACGTCGGTGGTCCCCGGCTCCACCTCGCCGGGCGCGTAGCCGCGGGCGCCGATGAGCCCGGCCGGATCCGGGTCGGGCACCTCCACCTCCACGCGGTAGGAGTCGCCCGGACCGAGCGCGGGGGCGACGCGCAGGCCCTCCCCGCCCACCTCGTCGGCCTGGCCCCCGAGGCCGCCGCGCACCTGCAGCAGGCGGCCGCCGGCGAGGACCAGTGGCGCCTCCGTGGCGGCGAGGGTGACCGACTGCCGGACGGGTGCGGACGCCCCGGGCGCCGGGTAGCGCAGGGTGGCGCCGCCGGCGACCACCCGCACCGGGCGGCTGCCGCGGGACTGGTCCCAGGTGAACGCCGCGCCGTCGAAGGCCCCGAGCGCGATCGCGCGCATGGGCAGGGGCCGGGGGGTGCGGACCCGCAGCACCTCGCGGGGCACCTCGGGCCAGCGGAGCTGGCCGTAGTTCTGCTGCACGTCGAGGCCGGCGCCGGCGGCGACGTCGCCCGTGCCCCAGTCGCGCCAATCCCACCACCCCCGCCCGTCCTGGGCGGGACCGGTGCCCAGGGCGCCGGCGACCGCGATGACCACCGCGAGCGTGCCCGCGGCGCGAAGGGGGGCCCCGGGCCGGCGCACGCTGCGCGCCCGGGCCCCGCCGGGGGGCGCGCCGCCGGGCGCGATCAGCGCGAGCGCCCCGAGCATCACCGCCAGCGTCAGGCAGCCGGCGGCCAGGGCCGCGCCCGGCGCCTCGACCGTCCAGCGGTACGCGACCCCCGCGCCCGCGACCACCACGGCCGCCCCGGCGCGCCGGCGCACCAGCGCGAGCCACACACCCCCGCCCACCAGGCCGGCGAGGGCGAGGTCGAGCAGGCGGATGAAGGCGGCGTCGTCGTCCGGGGACGCGGGGGTCGAGGCCGTCTCCCCCGCCGCCAGGCCGTCGGGCAGCACGCGCGCGAGGTCGCGCCATGCATCGCCGGACAGGGCGGCGAACTCCAGCGGGCCGCGACCCGTGACGGCGGCGGCGAGGCCGGTCAGGGCGACGGCGCCGGCCGCGACCGGCAGGAGGGCGCGGCGCAGCCGGGCGGGACGGCGGCCCCCCTCCCCGCACACCGCGAGCACCGCCGCCGCCGGCAGCGCCGCGAGCAGCGCGATGGCGAGCAGCGTGCCGGTGCGGCTCTCCTCGTACAGCCCCGCCCACCAGCCGGCGAGCAGCAGCGCCAGCAGCGCCCCGCCGGCCGCGGCGCGCATGCGCTCAGGCACGTGCCCCCCCGGGGCCGGCGGCCGCGGGGGCGCGCGACCGCGGGGACCGCCCCCCGCGCCGCCCCCCGGCGCCGGCGGCGCCGCCGGGCGCGAGCGCGGCCGCCAGGGCCGGCTCGTCCGGCGCGGCGACCGCCGGTACGCCCGCCGCGCGCAGGGCGCCCGCGGCCTCGGCCGCCCCGCCCGCGAGGACCACGACCAGCTCCACCCCCGCCCGGCGCGCGGCGCGCGCCGCGTCCGTCAGGCCGGGCGCGGCCGCGGGCGTCACGGCGACCACGCCGGTGCCGGCGGGCAGCACCCCCGTGGCCCGCCGCAGCATCTCCGCGAGCGGGCGCCCGGTGCCGGCGGCGACCCGCGCCAACCGCGCCTCGGCCTCGCTCCAGGCGCAGGTCGCCGGGACGGCCTCGTCCCCGGCCCACAGCGCCACCGTGCCGCGGGCGCCCTCGGCCTCGCACGCCGCCCGCGCCAGGCTGGCGGCCGCCAGCACCGCCAGCTCGGCGTCCGCGGCCGCCACGGACGGATCGGCGACGTCCAGCAGCACCGCGCCCACCCGCTCGCCGTCACCCTCCGTGCCGAACACCTTGGTGTGCAGCACCCCGCGCTTGGCCGACTGGCCCCAGTGCACCCGCGAGAGGGGGTCGCCGGGCCGGTACTCCCGGACGCCGTCGAGCCGTGCGACGTCCTCGCCACGAGGGACCCGGCGGGTGCCGCCGCCGGCGAGCCGTCCCGCGTCCGCGGTGGCGGCGACCGTCCGGGGCACCACCAGCAGCCGCTCGGCGGTGCCGAAGCGGCGGCGGGCGACCGCCAGCCCGAAGGGATCGGTCACCTCCAGCTGCACCGGGGGCAGCACGTGCTCGCCCCGGCGCGCGCGCGGCACGCTCACCCGCACGCGACCGCCGCGGCCCATGCGCCCGCGGGCGGCGCCGAGCGCGGAGAGCCCCGAGTCGAGCTGCCACTCCAGCGCGCGCAGGGCGAGCCCCCCGGCCACGTCGCCGGCGCGGTGGATCTCGACCACCACCTCGTCGCCGGCGCGTGGCCGCCCGGGCGGCAGGCGCCGCACCATACGGGCGCGGCCCGCGGCGACGGCGACCAGCACCAGGGCGATCAGGGCGACCAGCAGCAGCCCCACGCCCACGGGCTCCAGCGCCGGGGTCCCGAAGCCCCGCGCCGCCACGAGCGCGGCGAGGCCGGCCGCGGCCATCCCCACCCCCCGCCCCGTCGGCCGCAGGGCGGCGCGCCCGCCCCGGGCGCGCCCCGCGGGCCGGCCGCGTGCCGCCGCCGCGCCGCTCACGCCAGCGGGACCACGGTGGCGGCCAGCACGTCCTCGACGACCTCCGCGGGATCGGTGCCGCGGGCGCGGGCGTCGGGGGTGAGCAGCAGCCGGTGCGCCAGCGCCGGCGACGCCAGCGCGCGGACGTCCTCGGGCAGGGCGGCGTCGCGGCCGCGCAGCAGGGCGCGGGCGCGGGCGGTGCGCAGCAGCGAGAGGCCGGCGCGGGGGCTCGCGCCGAGGTCCACGCGCGGGTCGGACCGCGTGGCGCGCACGAGGTCGACGACGTATTCGGCGAGGGCGGGACGCACCTCAACCGCGGCGAGCACCGCGTGGGCGGCGCGGATGGCGGCGTCGTCGGCGACGCGGGGCACGTCGTCCACCGCCTCGTGCGAGGCGAGGTCGATGAGCATCGCCGCCTCGTCGTGCGCGCTGGGGTAGCCGAGCGAGAGGCGCAGGGCGAACCGGTCGAGCTGGGCCTCGGGCAGGGGGAACGTGCCCTCGTACTCCACCGGGTTCTGGGTGGCGATCACCATGAAGGGGTCGGGCAGCGGGCGGGTGGTGCCGTCGACCGTGACCTGGCCCTCCTCCATCGACTCCAGCAGCGCCGACTGCGTCTTGGGGGACGCGCGGTTGATCTCGTCGACCAGGACGAGGTTCGCGAACACGGGTCCCGGGTGGAACCGGAACGCGCCGTCGCCCTGGTGCCACACGGTCACGCCGGTGACATCGGCCGGCAGCAGGTCGGCCGTGCACTGGACGCGCGAGTAGGCGCAGCCCGACGCCTGTGCGAGGGCCTTGGCGAGCACCGTCTTGCCCACCCCGGGGACGTCCTCGATGATCACGTGCCCGCCGGACAGCAGCGCGGCCACGCAGGCCTCCAGCACGGCGGCCGGGGCGCGCACGGCGCGGGCGCAGGCCTCGACCAGGTCGGTCGCCAGCGCGGCCGCGGCCTCCAGCGGGACCGTGTCGGCGGCGGGCTCCGAGGTGGCCATCGGTCCGAGGGTAGCAAGGGCCCCCCGCCGGGCCCCGCACCTCCGGCACCGCCCTCCGCACCGGCCGTGGGAGGATCGGCGCGGGGGGCGCCCGCCGGGAAGCGGGGGCGGCCCACGGAGCAAGTGGGGGCATGACCCGACACCTGAGCGATGCGGAGCTGGTGCGCGCCTCGCGGGAGCGGCCGGAGCTGTTCGCGGCCCTCTTCGACCGCCACCACGACCGCATCCACGCCTACCTGGCCCGGCGCCTGGGCGCCGCCGCCGACGACGTGGCGTCCGAGACGTTCCTCGTCGCGTTCCGGCGCCGCGGCGCGTACGACCCGGCGCGGGGGGACGCCGCACCGTGGCTGTTCGGCATCGCGGTGCGCCTGGCCGCGGCGCACCGCCGCAGCGAGCGGCGCGCCCTGCGCCGCCCCGCGCCCGAGCGGCCCGAGCCGGACGCCGCCCTGGCGGCCGTCGACGCCCGCCCCTCGCGGCGGGAGTCGGCCGCCCTGCGCGGGGCGCTGGCCGACCTGCGCCCGGGGGAGCGCGACGCCCTCACCCTGCACGTGCTCGCCGGGCTGAGCTACGACGAGGTGGCCGCCGCCCTGGGCGTCCGCCCCGGCACCGTCGCATCGCGGATCGCCCGGGCCCGCGCCCGGCTCGCCGCACGGCTGGAGCCCCTGCGGGGCCTCCCGCCCGTCTCCCCGCCCGACCGAACGGAGGTCGCCGATGGACCGCGTTGACCGCCTGCTGCGTGAGTCACTGCCCCTCCCCCCGCCGCCCGACCCCGAGGCGCGGGAGCGGGCCCGGGCGCGCCTGCTCGCCGCCGCCGCGGGGGAGGCGCCGGCCGGCCCCCGCACCACCCGCGCCCCCCGGGCCCCGCGCGGGCTGCGCCTGGCCCTGGCGGGCGTGGCCGCCGCGGCCCTCGGCGTCGCGGTGCTGCAGACCGGGCTGCCCGGGGGGGACGGGTCCACCCGCGCCGACGCCGCCACCGTGCGGCTGCTGGACGCCACCGCGCGGACCGCACGGGCCCAGCCGCCGGCCCCCGTGCTGTCGCGCGGCCGGTGGCTGTACACGCGCTCCCTCGCCACCAGCCGGGCCACCTACGTCACGGACGGCGGGTCCGTCACCGGGCTGGAGCGCACCGACCGCCGTGCCTGGATCGCGGCGGACGGGCGGCTGCGGCTGGTGACGCGCACGGTCCCGCTGCGGGTGCTGGCCGGCGACCCCGCACTGTGGCGGCGCGCCGTCCGCCCCGCCGGTCGGGGGCCGGAGGTGATCACCGCCCGTGACGGGCGGACGACCGCCCGCATGCTGGCCGAGGCCGGCCTCCCGGACGCCGTGATCGCCCGGCACGTGGACGACCCCGAGGGACTCGCCCGCCTGCTGCGGGAGGCCGCGCCCCGCTACGGCGGGCAGGAGCGGGCCGCGCAGATGTGGACCATGGTGGGCGACGGCCTGCGCGAGTCCCTGCTGTCGCCGGACGCGCGCGCGGCGCTGTTCCGGGCGGCCGCCCACGTGCCCGGCGTGCGCCTGGTGGGCCCGGTGCGCGACGCCCGCGGCCGCCTCGGGATGGCGGTGGCGCGCACCGAGGACGGCGTGCGTGACGAGATCGTCCTGGACCCGGCCACCTCGGCGCTGCTGGCCGAGCGGGAGGTGGTCGCGGGGGACGCGCCGGGCCTGGAGGGCGTGCCGCCCGGGACGGTGGTCGGCGAGACCACCTACCTGCGCAGCGGGCTGGTCTCCTCGCCGCGGGCGGTGCCCGCGGGCTGAGCGGTCAGCAGCGGCGCGAGGGCGTCGAGGATGCGGGCCGCGCACGCCCCCTTTGTCATGCGCGGCAGCGCCTCCTCGGCGTCCCCGGGGCCGATGATCGTGACGCGGTTGTCGTCGGCGCCGAACCCGACCCCCTCCTCGGACACGTCGTTGTGCACCAGGAGGTCCACCCCCTTGCGCGCCCGCTTCGCCCGGGCGCGCGCGAGCCCCTCGGGGCCGTGCTCGGCGGCGAAGCCGACGATCACCTGCCCGGGGCGCCGGGCGCGGACCGCCGCGGTGAGGATGTCCGCCGTGCGCACGAGCCGCAGGTGCAGCGCGTCGGACGCCGACTTGTCGAGCTTGCCGCCGTGGGCCTCGTCGGGCCGGTAGTCGGCGACGGCGGCCGCCATCACCAGCACGTCGGAGCCGGGCAGGCGCGCGGCGACCTCCGCCTCCAGGGCCGCGGCCGTGGGGGTGTCGACGTAGGCGACGCCCGCGGCCCGCGGCAGGGCGACGTTGGCCGCCAGCACGGTGACCTCGGCCCCGCGGCGGCGGGCCTCCTCGGCCAGCGCCCAGCCCATGCGGCCGCTGGAGCGGTTGCCCACGAAGCGCACGGCGTCGATGGGCTCCTGGGTCCCGCCCGCGGTGACCAGCACCCGGCGGCCCCGCAGCGGTGCGCCCGCGGCGAGGACGGCCTCCAGGCGGGCCACCACCTCCTCGGGCTCCGGCAGACGTCCCACGCCCACGTCGCCGTCGGCCAGCAGCCCCTCCGCCGGCGGGATGACGTGCACGCCGCGGCGCCGCAGCGTGGCGACGTTGTCCTGCACGGCCGGGTTCGCCCACATCCGGGTGTTCATGGCGGGGGCCACCACGACGGGCCCCTCGAACGCGAGGAACGACGTGCCGAGCAGGTCGCCGCCGAACCCCCCGGCCATCGCCGCGAGGGAGCTCGCCGAGGCCGGGCACACCAGCATGGCGTCGGCGCGGCGGGCGTGGTCGAGGTGGTCGTACCCGGGCTCCTGCTCCCGCGCGAACAGGTCCAGGCCCACGGGCCGCCCGGACAGCGCCGCGAAGGTGGTGGGCGTGACGAACCGCCGGGCGGTGCGCGTGAGCACCACGCTCACGCCGTGCCCGTGCCGCTGCAGCAGCCGCAGCACGTCGATGGACTTGTAGGCGGCGATCCCCCCGGTGACTCCGAGGAGCACCTCAGCCATGCGACGCCTCGGGGACGCGGGTGGCCTCGTCGACGATGCGGGTGAGCGCCTCCGCCGCGCGGGCCACCTCGTCGTTGATCACCACGTGGTCGAACTCGCCCTCGGCCTGCATCTCGACCGCGCTCTCGGCGAGGCGCGCGGCGACCTCCTCCGGGCTCTCGGTGCCGCGCTCGGTCAGGCGCTCGGCCAGGTCCTCCAGCCGCGGCGGCCGTATGAACACGGCCACGCAGTCCGGGAGGGCGGCGCGCACCGCGCGGGCCCCGCGCAGCTCGATCTCGAGCACCACCGAGGATCCCGCGGCCAGGATCCGCTCGACCTCGCTGCGGAGCGTCCCGTACCGGCGCCCGGCGTAGGTGACCCACTCCAGGAAGTCGCCGGCGGCCACCCGCCGCTCGAACTCGTCGGGCGTGAGGAAGTAGTACTCGCGCCCGTCGCGCTCGCCCGGCCGGCGGGGGCGGGTGGTGGCGGAGACGGCGACGGCAAGGTCGGGCAGGCGCGACCTCACCTCCTGGATGAGGGTGCCCTTGCCGGCGCCCGAGGGCCCCGACACCACGATGACCCGGGGCCGGCGCTCCACGCTCACCCGGTGTCCGCGGGGCTCACTTCGCCAGCAGGTCGAGGAGCTCGGCGCGCTGGCGGTCGGTGAGGCCCCCGATCGTCTTGCCCTGCGCGATCCGGCAGTGGTTGAGGAACCGGGTGGCCTTGACCTTGCCGTACTTGGGCACGGCCATCAGCAGGTCGAAGACCTTGGCCGTGGCGACGTAGTCGGGGGGCGAGGCGATGATCTCGGCGATCGAGGCCCGCCCGGCCTTGAGGTCCTTCTTGAGCTGGGCCCGCATCGAGCGGATCTCGTTCGCCCGCCGCAGCGCGTCCATGCGCTGGTCGAGCGACCGTTCGGGGGCCTGGCTCTGCGGCTTCACGGGCATGGCCTCGGGAGGGTAGGTGTCCTGGCCCTGCGCAGACAAGTCGTCTCTGTGCAGCCCTCGTCGGAAGCATGATGCCGGTACGCTCCACCTGAGGTCGAGCCTCACGTGGGCGTCGTCCGGGGACGCGACTCTACCCATCGCGCCCGTCCGCCGCGAGGGCGCGCGGGGGGGTCAGGCCCCCGGCGCCACCCCCGCGGGCGCCCGGGGCGCCTCGTCGAACAGGTCCTGCAGGGCCACGGGCTCGGCCGCCTCGCGGTCACCGGAGCGCAGGGCGGCCACGACCGCCTCCGCGGCCTCGATGGTGGTGATGCACGGGATGCCGGCGCGCACGGCGGCGCTGCGGATGCCGGCGCCGTCGGTGCGCGCCCCACGCCCCGACGGCGTGTTGACCACCATCCCGACCTCGCCGCGGCCGATGAGGTCGACCACGTGGGGGCTGCCCTCGGACACCTTGTTGACGCGGGTCACCGGGACGTGGGCGGCCTCCAGCGCGGCGGCCGTGCCCCGCGTCGAGAGGATGCGCAGGCCCATCCGCGCGAGCCGGGCGGCGAGCGCGACCGCCTCGGGCTTGTCGGCGTCGCGGGTGGACACGAACACGGCCCCCGAGCGCGGCAGGGCCGAGCCCGCCCCCCGCTGCGCCTTCGCGAAGGCGGCGGGGAAGCTGCCCGCGACGCCCATCACCTCGCCGGTCGCCCGCATCTCCGGTCCCAGCACCGGGTCGGCGCCCAGGAACCGCGAGAAGGGCAGCACGGCCTCCTTCACGGCGTAGTGGCGGGTGGGGCGGCGCGACGGCAGGTCGAGGGCCCCGAGGCGCTCGCCCAGCATCAGCCGGACGGCGTGGCGCACCAGCGGCACCCCGGTGGCCTTGGCCACGAAGGGCACGGTGCGGGACGCGCGCGGGTTGGCCTCGATCACGTAGACCGTGTCGCCCTGCACCGCGAACTGCACGTTCACCAGGCCCACGGCGCCGACGGCGGTCGCGATGGCCCGCGTCTGCTCCTCCAGCTCGCGCACCAGGCGGGGCGAGGCGCCCTGCGGGGGCAGCACGCAGGCGGAGTCGCCCGAGTGCACGCCGGCGGCTTCCACGTGCTCCATCACCGCGGCCACCCAGGCCTCCCGCCCGTCCGAGAGCGCGTCCACGTCGAGCTCGAGCGCCCCCTCCAGGAAGCGGTCGACGAGGATCTGGCCCTCCGGCCGCTCCCGCTCCAGGTAGGCGTGCACATCGTCGGGCCCGTCGCAGATGGCCATGGCGCGGCCGCCCAGGACGTACGAGGGCCGCACCAGCACCGGGAAGCCCACCTCCTCGGCGGCGCGGACCACCTCGTCCGGGCCGTCGGCGATGGTCCACGGAGGCGCGCGCAGGTTCAGCCGGTCGAGCAGCGCGCCGAACCGGCCGCGGTCCTCGGCCAGGTCGATCGCCTCCGGCGGGGTGCCGAGCACGGGGACGCCATGGGCCTGCAGCTGCGCGGCGAGGCGCAGCGGCGTCTGCCCGCCCAGCTGGGCGACGACGCCGACCGGCCGCTCGTGGGCGCAGATGTCGAGCACCGCGTCGAGGGTGACCGGCTCCAGGTACAGGCGGTCGCTGACGCCGTGGTCGGTGCTCACCGTCTCCGGGTTGCAGTTGACCATCACGGCCGCGTAGCCCAGCTCCCGGGCGGTGCGGGCCGCGTGCACGCAGCAGTAGTCGAACTCGATGCCCTGCCCGATGCGGTTGGGGCCGGAGCCGAGCACCACGATCGCCGGGCGGTCGTCGCGCCGGGCCTCGGAGACCGTGTCGAAGGCCGAGTAGTAGTAGGGCGTCAGCGCGGCGAACTCGGCCGCGCAGGTGTCGACGGCGTGGTACGTGGGCAGCACGCCGAGGCGCCGCCGCAGGTCCCCCACCTCCACCTCGGCGGAGCCAACCGCGCCGGCGATGTCCCTGTCGGTGAGCCCGGCCCGGCGGGCGCGGCGCAGGTCGCGGGCGTCCGGGTCGTCCCCGGCGTCGCGCAGCTCCCGCCACGCCGCCGCCATCTGCACCAGCTGGCCGCAGAACCACGGGTCTACGCCGGAGGCCCGCGACAGCGCCTGGGCGTCCGCCCCGTGGCGCGCGGCCCAGGTCAGCACGTCGAAGCGGTCCCACCGCGCCGTGGCGACGTACCGCAGGGCGTCGTCCAGGTCCCAGGGGGCGTAGGGCGCCACGTCCAGCTCGCGCCCGGACATCGCCTTGCCGAACGCCTCGGCGAAGGTGCGCCCGATGGCGAGCACCTCCCCCACGCTCTTCATGTGCGTGGTGAGCTCACTGTCCGCCCCTGGGAGCTTCTCGAATGCGAAGCGGGGGATCTTCACCGCCACGTAGTCGAGGGTCGGCTCGAAGCTGGCCGGCGTCACGCGCGTGATGTCGTTGGGCAGTTCGTCCAGCGTGTACCCCACCGCCAGGCGCGCCGCGATCTTGGCGATGGGGAAGCCGGTGGCCTTGGACGCCAGGGCCGACGACCGCGACACGCGCGGGTTCATCTCGATCACCACGATGCGGCCGGTCTCGCGCTCCAGCGCGAACTGGACGTTGGACCCGCCGGTCTCCACGCCCACCGCCCGGATCACGGTGAGGGCGGCGTCGCGGAGGGCCTGCAGCTCGGGGTCCGACAGCGTCATCGCCGGCGCCACGGTGACGGAGTCGCCCGTGTGCACGCCCATCGGGTCGATGTTCTCGATCGAGCAGATGATCACCGCGTTGTCGTTGCGGTCGCGCACCACCTCGAGCTCGAACTCCGCCCAGCCGAGCACGGACTCCTCCAGCAGCACCTGGCCGATGGGGCTGGCGTCGAGCGCCCGGCGGAGGCGGTCCTCGAGGTCCTCGGGGTCGCGGGCCACGCCGCCGCCCTCGCCGCCGAGCGTGAAGCCGGGGCGCAGGATCAGGGGATACCCGAGCCGTTCGGCGGCCGCCCGCCCGGAGGCGATGTCGGTGACCACGACGCTCTCGGGGACCGCGAGGCCGGCCCCCTCCATGCAGTCGCGGAACGCCTGCCGGTCCTCGGCCCGGTGGATGGCCTCCGCGTTCGCGCCGATCAGCTCCACGCCGAACTCGGCGAGCGTGCCGTCGTGGTGCAGGGCCATGGCGAGGTTCAGCGCGGTCTGGCCGCCCAGGGTGGGCAGCAGGGCGTCGGGCCGCTCGCGCGCGATCACGCTCCGCACGGCCTCGACGTCGAGGGGCTCGACGTACGTGCGGTCGGCGGTGCCGGGGTCGGTCATGATCGTCGCCGGGTTGCTGTTGACCAGCACCACCCGGTAGCCCTCCTCGCGCAGCGCCGTGCAGGCCTGCGTGCCCGAGTAGTCGAACTCGCCGGCCTGCCCGATGACGATCGGGCCGGAGCCGAGCACGAGGATGGTGGAGATGTCGGTGCGCTTGGGCAATGGATCCTCGGGTCAGGGGCGGCCGCGGAGGCGGCCCGTCAGCGGATGGCCTCCACGAAGCGGCCGAACAGGTACCGGGCGTCGCGCGGGCCGGGGCGCGCCTCGGGGTGGTACTGCACGGAGAAGGCGCGCAGCTCGGGCACGGCGAGGCCCTCCACCGAGCCGTCGAACAGGCTCGTGCGGGTGACCTGGACGCCGTCGGGCAGGGGGTCGGCCACCACGGCGTAGCCGTGGTTCTGCACCGTCACCTCCACGCGCCCGTCCTCGGCGCGCTGGACGGGGTGGTTCGCGCCGCGGTGCCCGAACGGCAGCTTCTCGGTGCGCAGGCCCAGGGCGTGCGCGAGCATCTGGTGCCCCAGGCAGATGCCGAACACCGGCACCTCGCCCAGCACCCCGCGCACGGCCTCGATCACGGGCGTCACCGCGGCCGGATCTCCCGGGCCGTTGGAGATGAACACCCCGTCCGGGCCCCGGGCGAGGATCTCCTCGGCCGTCATGCCGGCGGGGACGATGTCCAGGCGGCACCCCGCGTCCACCAGGCCGCGGGAGATGCTGGTCTTCATGCCGCAGTCGATCGCGACCACCTGCGGCCCCTCGTCGCCCATGCGCCGCTCGGGCCCCGCGGCGCCCGTCGCCAGGTCGCGGCCGTCGAGCGAGGGGTGCGCGCGGACCCGCGCCAGCAGGTCCTCCGGGTCGAGCTGCGTGGACACGCCGCCGCGCATCGCGCCCCGGTCGCGCAGGTGGCGCACCAGGCGGCGCGTGTCGACGTCGTCCAGGGCCACCACGCCCTGGTCGCGCAGCCACGCGCACCAGCCCCAGGGGCCCCCCGAGCCGGGGGTGTCGCCCGCGCGCGCCATCACCACCGCGTCGGGCCACGCCCGCGCGCTCTCCATGCCCTCCGGCCCGGCGCCGTAGTTGCCCACCATGGGGGCCGAGAAGCACAGCAGCTGGCCCCGGTACGAGGGGTCGGTGACGGCCTCCTGGTAGCCCGTCATGCCGGTGGTGAACACCATCTCGCCGAGCGCGGTGCCCTCGGCCGCGACGGGTCGCCCCTCCAGGACCAGGCCGTCCTCCAGCACCAGGTGCCCTACTGCATGCGCCATGCGATGCGCCCTCCCGCGATCGTGAGCACCACCCGGCCGACGAGCTCGCGGCCGAGGAACGCCGAGTTGCGCGACTTGCTGCGGAAGCCGCCCTCCCCCACCGTCCACCGCAGCTCCGGGTCCACGAGCGCGACGTCGGCGACCGCGCCGTCGGCCAGGGTCGGCTCCGGGAGGTCGACGACGCGCGCCGCGTCGGCGCCCATGCGCCGCACCAGCGTCCCCAGCGGCAGCCGCCCGGTGCGGACGAGGTCGGTGTGCAGCACCGCGAAGGCGGTCTCGAGGCCCGTGACGCCGAAGGGCGCCTCCTCGAAGGGCAGCTCCTTCTCGGACGCCCCGTGCGGCGCGTGGTCGGTGGCGATGCAGTCGAGCGTGCCGTCCACGAGCGCCTCCAGCAGCGCCTCGCGGTCGTCGCCGCCGCGCAGGGGCGGGTTCATCTTGCGCGTGGCCGCGTCCAGCGAGGCCACGTCGTCGTCGCACAGCAGCAGGTGGTGCGGCGACACCTCCGCGGTCACGCGCACGCCGGCCGCCTTGCCCCGCCGGACCTCCTCCACGGTCTCCCGCGCGGAGACGTGGCAGACGTGGATGCGGCCGGCCTCCAGGCGCGCCAGGGCGACGTCGCGCCCCACCATGACGCTCTCGGCCTCGGAGGGGATGCCCGGCACCCCGAGACGCGCCGACACCGCGCCCTCGTGCATGGCCCCGCCCGCGGCCAGCGCGGGCTCCTCCTCGTGCAGCACCAGCGGCAGCCCCGCTAGGCGCTGGTACTGCAGGGCGCGGCGCATCACCTGGGCGTCCCAGACGGGTCGGCCGTCGTCGCTGAGGCCCACGGCGCCCGTCGCGGCCAGCTCGGCCGCCTCGGTGAGCTCGTGGCCCCTCTGACCCCGGGTGATCGCGCAGAAGAAGCCCACCCGCACGGCGGCCTCGCGGTCGGCGAGCTCCAGCAGGGCGGTGAGGCCCTCGGGGTCGTCCAGGGGCGGCTGCGTGTTGGGCATGCCCACGATCGTCACGTAGCCGCCGGCCGCGGCCGCCGCCGTCCCCGAGGCGATGTCCTCCGTGTCCTCGCGACCGGGGGTGCGCAGGTGCACGTGCGGGTCCACGAAGCCCGGCACGGCGAGCAGCCCCGCCCCGTCCATCTCGGGCAGGCCGGCCGGGTCGCCGCCGATGCGCCCGTCGCGGATCACCAGGTCCCCGACGCGGTCGATGCCGGCGACGGGGTCGAGCACCCGCGCGCCCCGGATCACCAGGTCCGCGGCCGGCCCGGGCCGCTGCCCCAGCCGCACGCTCACGCGGCCACCGCCGCCGTCACCGCCTCCGGGACCCGCGACTGCTCACCGCCGTGGGCCACCAGGTCGTACAGCACCGCCATCCGCACCAGCATCCCGTTCTCCACCTGCACGGGCACCAGCACCGACGGGTCGTCCGCGAGGGCGTCGGAGATCTCGACGCCGCGGTTCATGGGTCCGGCGTGCATCACCAGCTGGCCGGGACGCAGCCGCTCGTGGCCGACGCCGTACTGCCGCGAGTACTCGCGCAGCGACGGTACGAAGCCCCCGCTGCCCATCCGCTCGAGCTGCATCCGCAGCACGTAGACCACGTCCGCGTCGGCGATGTCGCGGATGTCGCAGGAGGTGGCCACGCCGAGGCCCGACTCCGCGTCGCGCGGCAGCAGCGTGGGCGGGGCGACGAACGTGACCCGGGCGCCCATGGTCCGCAGGGCGATGGCCCCCGAGCGGGCCACCCGCGAGTGGAGCACATCGCCGACGAAGGCGACGTGGAGCCCGTCGAGGCGCCCGGCGCGGCTGCGCAGGGTGTAGAGGTCGAGCAGCGCCTGGGTGGGGTGCTCGTGGGTGCCGTCGCCGGCGTTGACCACGGCCGCGCGGGTGTACCGGGTGGCCGCCGCCACCGCGCCCGCCGCCCGGTGCCGGATCACCAGCGCGTCGGGCTGGTACGCGTCGAGCGTGAGGATCGTGTCCTTGAGGGTCTCGCCCTTCTCGACGCTCGACCCCGAGCCCTTCACGTTGATCACGTCGGCCGACAGGCGCTTGGCGGCGAGCTCGAACGAGGTCGCGGTGCGCGTCGACGCCTCGAAGAACATGTTGATGACGGTGCGGCCGCGCAGGGTCGGCACCTTCTTGATGTCACGCCGCATCACCTCGCCGAAGCGCTCGGCAAGGTCCAGCAGCCGGACGATCCCGTCGCGGTCCAGGTCGCCGATGGCGACCAGCGAGCGCCTGCTCATCCGTCCTCCCCCCGTGCTCCCAGGAGCACGACCTCGTCGGCCCCGTCGGTCTCGGTCAGCCGCACCGCGACGCGCTCGGTGCGCGCGGTGGGGATGTTCTTGCCCACGTAGTCCGGCCGGAACGGCAGCTCCCGGTGGCCGCGGTCCACCAGCACCGCCAGCTGCACCAGCGGCGGCCGGCCGAAGTCGAACAGGGCGTCGATCGCCGCCCGCACGGTGCGCCCCGTGTAGAGCACGTCGTCCACCAGCACCACCGCCCGGTCGGACACGGGGAAGGGCAGGTCGGTCTCGCCCACCACCGGCAGGGTCCCGGCGCCGACGTCGTCGCGGTACAGGGCGATGTCGAGCGTGCCGAGGTCGGGCCGCACGCCCGAGAATCGCTCCAGCAGGCCGGCCAGCCGGGTCGCGAGCGGGACCCCGCGGCGGTGGATGCCCACCAGCGCGAGACGGGCGGGGTCGGCATGCCGCTCGAGGATCTCGTGCGCGATGCGGGCGATGGTGCGGCGCAGCTGGTCGGCGTCGATCAGCTGGGCGCCGGGCGCGGGCGCAGGCGGCGCTGCCGCGGCCTGGGGTGCGCGAGGTTCGATGTCCGCTCCTTCCCGGTCTCACGGGGCCGGTCTTAAAGGTCGGTGCGGCGTTGACGCTAGCAGCCGCCTCGGCGGGCCTGCCGCCCCCTCAGGCCTCCGGGCCCCAATCCCCCTCCGGCTCGCCCACGGCCTCCCGGGATCGGCGCGCCCCGCCGGCGTGCAGCTCGGGTGCGCCGCGCTCGGCGAAGGGCACCTCCACCTGGTCGAAGTCGCGGGGCACCACCACCCGGGGGAAGACCGCCTCCGCCTCGGCGCGGGCCTCGCGCGGCAGCAGGCGGTTCGACAGGTGCGTCAGGGCGAGGAGCCGCACGCCCGCGCGGCGGCCCACCTCCGCCGCCTCCCGCGCGGTGGAGTGCCGGGTGGCGCGGGCGCGGTCGCCGTCGGCCGCCAGGAACGTCGCCTCGTGCACCAGCAGGTCGGCCCCCTCGGCGGCGACCACCGTGGCCGCGCAGGGCTCGGTGTCCCCCGTGAGCACCACCCGGCGTCCGGGCCGGGGCGGACCGAGGACCTGATCGGGCCGCACGGGGGCACCGCCGTCGGCGGTCACGGTCTCGCCGCGCTGCAGGCGCCCGAACAGCGGCCCGGAGGGCACCCCGAGCGCCCGCGCCGCGGCGACGTCGAACGCGCCGGGCCGCGGCTCCTCGATCAGGGCGTAGCCGATCGAGGGCACCGAGTGCTGCGTGGGGAAGGCCTCCACGCGCGCCCCGGGCGACGTCCAGGCCACGCCGTCGTCACGCTCGTCCAGTTCGAGCGGGAACGCGGTGCGGCCGATCACCGGGCGCAGGGCGGTCATCAGCGCCGTCAGACCGGACGGGCCCACGATGCGCAGCGGCGTCGACCGGTCGCGCAGGCCGAAGGTCTTCAGCAGCCCGGGCAGCCCGAGGTAGTGGTCGCCGTGCAGGTGGGTCAGCAGGACCGCGTCGACGTCGACCAGCCCGAGCCCCGACCGCAGCAGCTGCCGCTGGGTCCCCTCGCCGCAGTCCACGAGCAGGCGCTCGCCCCCGCGGGCGATCAGGGTGGCGGCGGTGCCCCGGGAGGCGGTCGGGACCGAGGCCGAGGTCCCGATGAACGTGATCCAGAGGTCCATGCCGGGGGCCGATCCTACCCGGGGCCCGCCCCGCCGCCCGGATCGTCCAGGGGCAGGATGGCGATGTCGGGAGGCCGCCCGGGGACCGTCTCGATCCACGCCATGGTGTGCCGCGGCTGGCGGCGGCGGTCCGTGGGGCTGCCGGGGTTGAGGATCGCGAAGCCGCCCTCGCGCTCCAGCAGCGGAATGTGGGAGTGCCCGAACACCACCAGGTCGGCGGCGGGGAACCGCCGTCGCATGCGGGCCAGACGGCCGGCGGCCGGACCCGCGTCATGGATCACCGCGATCCTCAGCCCGCCGGCCTCCACCTCGGCGGTGGCGGGCAGCGCGGCGCGCAGGTCGTCCCCGTCGACGTTGCCGTGCACCGTGACGACGGGCGGTCCGATCGCCCGCAGGTCCGCGAGCGCGGCGGCGTCGACGTGGTCCCCCGCGTGGATGACGAGGTCGGCGCGCGCGAGCCGCTCCCGGCACTCGGGGGGCAGGACGCGCGCACGACGCGGCATGTGCGTGTCCGAGATGACACCGATTCGCGTGGTCCCGTCCGTCATGCCCTCGTAGTCTCCCCGGCGGTGCCCCCGTCCCCCTCCACCGTACGCGCGTGAGCGACGCCATCATCGAGACGGCCGGCCTGGGCAAGCACTTCGGCGCCCGGCGCGCCGTCGACGACGTGTCGCTGCGTGTCCCCCGGGGCACGTGCTTCGGCTTCCTGGGACCCAACGGCGCGGGCAAGACCACCCTCATCCGGCTGCTGCTGGCGCTGGCCCGCCCCACCACCGGCGAGGCGCGCGTGCGGGGCGTCGACGTGGCGCGCGACCCGCGTGCCGCGCTGGCGCGCGTCGGCGGCATCGTCGAGGAGCCCCGCTTCTACCCCTTCCTGTCCGGCCGGCGGAACCTGGAGGCCTGGGCGGCGGTCATGGGTCCCCACACCCGCGCGCGCATCCCGCAGGTGCTCGCGCGCGTGGGCCTGCGCGATCGCGCCGACGAACGCGTGGGGCGGTACTCCATGGGCATGCGCCAGCGGCTCGGCGTCGCCCGCGCGCTGCTCAACGACCCCGAACTGCTGGTGCTCGACGAGCCCAGCAACGGCCTCGACCCGGCGGGCATGGCGGAGTTCCGCGCCATGATCCGCGCCCTGGTCGACGAGGAGGGGCGGACGGTCTTCCTCAGCTCGCACCTGCTGGACGAGGTCCAGCGCATGTGCGACCACGTCGCCATCGTGGCCCAGGGGCGGGTCGTGGTGCAGGGGGCGCTGGAGGCGCTGCTGGCGGGCGGGGTCGCCGGCGTGGCCGTCGACTGCGACGACGTCCCGCGCGCCCTGGGCGTCCTGCACGCGCAGCCGGGTGTGGAGGCGGTCCGCACGCTGCCCGACGGCGCGCTCCTCGCGGTCGGCCCGGCCACCCGCGACGCCGCCATCGCCCTCAACCGGGCGCTCGTGGCGGCGGGGGTCGGCGTCGCGCGGATGGGCGTGTCCACCGAGAGCCTGGAGCAGCGGTACCTCGCGCTCACCTCGGGCGCCGGGGTGGACGCCCCCGACGGTGCCCGACCCCTGGGGGCGCCGGGCGCCCCCCTGCTCCCTCCCCCCGCGGTCGCCGCGCCTCCCCCGGCGCCGCCGCCCCCGCCCCCGGGGGCCCGGCCCCACCCCGGGCCCCCACCGCCGGCGGTGCGCCCGTGACGGGCGCCATGATCGCCTCGGAGGTGCTCAAGCTGGTCGCCCGGCGCGGGCTGTTCATCACCGCGCTCGCGCTGCCGGTGGCGGCGGTGCTGCTGGTGGTGGTCGTCGGCCTCATCGTCCGCGCCTACGACGCGGAGTCGTACGAGGGCGGGCGGACGATCTCCGAGGCGGCCACGGGCATCAACATCTTCGTGCTGCTGGTGATGTCGGCGCTCCTGGGCGCCACCGCCGGCGCGTGGGACCAGCAGAACGGCACGTTCCGCTACCTCGTCATGACGGGCGCCCCGCGGGCGGCCCTCGTGCTCGCCCGGGTGCCCGCGCTGATGGCCGTCGTCGCGGCCGTGGTGCTGCCCGCCGCGCTGCTCACGGCCCTGGCGTCGGAGGTGATGCCGCGCGGCGCCGGCGAGGACGTCCGGCTGCTCGACCACGCGCTCGGGTTGTGGACCCCCATGCTGCAGGGCTGGGCCTACGGCATCGTGGCGCTGGCCGTGGGCGCGGTGCTGCGATCGGTGGGGGCGGCGATCGCGGTCGCCCTGGTGCTCAACCTGGCGGGTCTGCAGGCCCTGCTGCTGCTGGGCATCGTGGACGACCGCCTGGAGCACGCGATGCTGCCGTCGGCCGTCAACCGGCTGACGGGCTTCGGCGAGCAGTCCGTCGTCTTCGCGGCCGTCGCGCTGCTGGCGTGGCTGGCGGTCGCCGTGGCGGCCGCGGTGGTGCGGACGGTGCGCGCCGAGTACTGAGGCCCTCCCGGCCGATGCGCGCGCGGGGATGCCGTGGGCTAGACTCGGCCGACTCGCGCGCGTAGCTCAGTGGATAGAGCGTTGGCCTCCGGAGCCAAAGGTCGCAGGTTCGAATCCTGCCGCGCGTGCCTCCAGAAGTGCGCCCCTTGCAGGGCCTTCTCTTACCGCCTGCCGCGAACAGCGGCACCACGTTGTCCGTGGCGAAGACCTGGCGAAGACCGTCGCCCCGCTGCGTGCGGCGGCGGGCGGCCCTCACCGCCTCGTCGAGGGCCCACGGGGCGGGTCTTCCGGGCCCGCTCGAACTCCCGCGCGTAGTGCCTCCAGATCGTCTCCCCGTTCGTGTGACCCACCGCGGCGGCGACGATCAGCGGCGAGTCGCCCGCGAAGATCCTCGGGCTGATGTACGTCCTACGCCCCGTGTAGGGGGTGGCCCACTCCAGCCCGGCGCGGGCCCGGGAGGGGTCCCAGACTCGCCGCCGCCAGTTCTCCAGGTGGATGGGCGTCCCCGCCGCGGCAGTACCTGGCGCTGGCGTCAGATCCGCCTGCGCATCCTCAAGCGCGACGGCTGGACATGCGGCTACTGCATGCGGCCCGCGACCACGGTGGACCACATCACGCCCCGCGCTGCGGGTGGCGGCCACGAGGACACGAACCTAGTTGCATGCTGCGTGCGATGTCAGCAGCGGAAGGGGGGGCGTCCGCAAAGACGGCGGGCGGACGCCGACACCCGCGCCGTGCTGTCGCCCCCCAGTGGTCTCGGGAGTGGGTGACGGACGCCGCCGCCCGAGGGTCGGGCCCGCGGCCTACTTCCGTTCGTCGGACAGGGCAGCCACGAGATCAAGCAGGGAGGGAAGCCGCTCCTGGGGCGGCAGGCGGCGTGGCGCGAGCGGCCAGTGACTCCCGCGATCGCTACGTGGCGTGAGCAGGTACTCGAGGCCCTCCTCAGGTCGACCAGCCGGGTTCATCAACCAGGCGGCGGCGAACCACAGAACGAGTTCGCCCTCCGTCACCCCCGGGCCCGTCTCGTTCGGACGCCGCTTCGCATGCTGAAGGGCCGCGATGAGGGATGCCTCCCCGATCGCACTTGCGGCGCTTCGCAGCCACGTCAGGGTGCGCTGGGGGTCGAACTGCACGAGTTGCCTCGCCGTCCCCTCGCCCGGTGCAGTGATGTAGCCTATTTGGTCGAAGTCGTACGACTCAATCCCCGGGCGACCTATACGCCTACGTGGTCGCCAGGGGTCGAGGTCATCTCTTCTGGGCGCGCCCGTCAGCACGGCACCGATCGCGCTCAGCAACCACAGCCGGAACGCGCGAGCCTCCTCATAGCGCCCGACGTCCCGAAGCAGCGGCGGCTTCGCCTTGAGGCCGCGACCTCGCTTGTTCAGGACAGGCACCTGCTCCGCGATCAGGCGGGTTTCTGCAGCACGCGCCTGGGCCTCCGGGAGCGGCTGCCAGCCCCACTGCAGATGGCGGTCCTGCCATGCCAGCGCAGCGTCGAGGAAGACCTGCCCCAGCGCGGACGGCCGATTCCAGTAGCCCGGGCCCTTGTCGAGCGAGCGGTGCCAGAGCCCCCAGCCAATCACACCCCTGGCGGCGAGCATCTCCGCGAGGTCCGTGAACGGAAGGCGCAGAGCCCGGCCCATCGGGGCGTGGGTCGACAACCGTCCGCGGAGGTCCTTGGCGATCCCGACGTAGACCGGAAAGGGAGCGGTGCGGTCGATTCCCGCTTGCTCAGCTGCGGCTGCGTCGCCGATCCACGCCGTGTAGAGGCCGAAGGTGCGCGGGACTTCCTCCAGCAGTTCCGGGGTGAGGCGCCCGAGCGGCGCCGGGGGTACGTCGACGGCCAACGTCACTGGGGGCGGCACTGGCTCAGCATGCGTTGAGACAAGGTGCGCCAGCGCCGGTTCTGCGCTGCGAGTTCGGTGTTGGCGATCTCGAGGACGTCGCCATCGAGCGTCTCCGCCGACCGCTTGTGAGCCCCGAGAGCTTGGAAGAGCGGGCGGTTGAGCTGCGCCCGTGCTCTGTTGAGACTCACCAGGCACTGCCCGCCCACGTCGTCGCGGTTGTCGTCCAGCACGCTCGTCGTCGCCCCTGCGGTGTCCTCAACGCCCTCGTATGCCTCGTCGAGACACTCCAGCGTCGCGGCCACCTCGCCGCCGCCGATCAAGACCGCACAGCGCGTCGACACCCGTTCGACGTAGGCGTCGATCTCGCCGTTCATCTCGTCCACCCATCGGGAGGTCTCGCTCCACTCGCCCTCGCTCATGCGACCGGTGTCCACCGGCTCCGGCAGCTCCTGCGGCTCCTGGGGGGCGGGAGCCGCAGGAGCTGCCGCGGTGGACGTGCTTCCGCCAGCCGTCTCGTCGTCACCGCTGCCCGCAATGGCCCCGATGATCCCGATCAGGACGAACACGCCGATCACCGAAGCGGCCACGATGAGGATGGTTCGGCCGAGGGAACGCTTCTTCCTCGGCGGAGGAGGGGGCGGAGGAGGAGGAGGCCCGGAGGCCGAAGGCGGTGGGGGCGGCTGTGTGGTCACTAGACCTCCGTTACTGCCGGCGGCTGGGCAGGAATTGCCGCGACCCTACCTATGCGAAGGCGGGCGACAGGAAGGTGGGTTGGCCCTGGCGGAGAGATCCCGGCGGATTGACCTAGGACGATGCGATGACCGAACCGAACCCCCGCGCCCTGAAGCACTTGGAGCGCGCCGAGCTGGAGGCACAGCAGGCCGCCCTCATCCTTCAGGCGCTTCGCGAGAGCGACCCGACCGCGCCCATGCGCCGCGAGCCCGAGACGCCGGGAGGCGACAAGCGGCGCCTGCGGGGCATCCCCGTGGTGGGCGGCGGCGGAGGCGGGCATCTCCGGGGCACCCACCCGCTGGAGGAGCTGATGCGGAGCGAACACCGACGTGGACGGCGCATCTCGTCGTAGGGTTTGGCCGTGCACGACGACAACGACCGTTTGCTCCCTCAGGACCTCCAACACCTGGCGGACCTAACTGCTCATGCTCCCTCGGTGGCGATGCCCCCCCTGGGGGCGGAGGCTGAGGCCTTTGTGCCTGTCTCGCTCTAGGGGCGCTGGTCGCAACGCGGGAGCTCCTTCTCGGGTTGCTCTCGGAGGCTCGCGCGACCCCCCCGCGCGGATTGAACGCGATCAGGTTGGCGCGTCACCTGTGGGAGCTTGAGCATGAGTTCCACTACGTCGCTGAGAAGCCACAGCGACTGGTGCAGATGGGTGTGCGCGAGGCGCAGCTCAGGCGCCGCCTTACTCGTGGCTACACGGGCTTCCGCGAGGGCAACCCGGACGAGGAGTTCGCTGCCCAGATTCGGGAGACCGAGCGTGAGGCTGACAAGCTCTCGAAGGAGTTACGGGCTCGGAAGGACGCCGGCGAGACGGTCGCGGCTGACGACTGGCCCGCGACGCCTGACCGCCTGACGATCGCGAAAGCACTCAACCGAAAGGCGGAGTACCACGCTCACTATGCGGCGGCGAGTTGGTTGGCGCACCCGGGGGTGCCGACGGTCGAGAACGTGTTGCGCGAGACCGAGGACGGCCGGCTAGAAGCGGGGGAACCCGCACGGGCGCACGGGCTGGCGGGCATGGCTGCGAGCCTCGCCAGGATGGCTTACGCAAGGGTTGCTAGGCGCGTCTGTGCGGCTCTCGGCCAGGAGGCGCAGGTCAAGGAACTCGATGCCTTCATGGCACCGCGAGGCATTGGCGCGACTGGCGTCGTCGAGGACGACAGGTTTACTGGGTAGCCCGACGCCATCGAGGCCCGAGCTTGAGGCGGAGGCCGTACGACGACCGGCGCAGACTTCCTCCGCACCTATGATGGGGCGGTGTCTACGTTGCCCCCGGCGGGCTGGTATACGGACCTTGAGCGCTCTGGCTTCGAGCGTTGGTGGGATGGGACGCAGTGGACCGACCATCGGCGAGCCAGTCAGACCGCTCCGCCCTCACCGCCACCACCACCACCGCCCAGACCATCTGCACCGCCTCCACCTCCGCCACTGGCTAGGCAGGAGGAGGCACCCACCGGAGAGCTGGCGTCTGCCGAAAGGCGCGGCGCAACACCAGGATGGGCTCTCCTGCTCGGACTGCTGATCCCCGCCCTCGGATTGCTCGCCGCAATCGGCGCTCTCAGGGAGTTCCGACGGCAGCCCCCTCAGGGTCCGCGTGAGCAGCGGCGTTGCCAGTTGACCTGGCTCGTCCTCGTCGGCTCCGTTCTGTGGCAGCTGTGTCTGATCCTCGTCGTCTCGGCCCTCCTGTAGTCGCCCACCGACGTCAACCAGCGGGCACTACTGTTCCGCGAGGCGGCGTTGCTCCCGGTACTCCAGCACCTCGTCCAGCAGGAACCGCCGGTGCCGGGAGTCCTCGCTGGCGTAGCTGCACGGCAGCTCGCCGCGATTGGCGAGCCGTTTAACCCATGCCGGCGACACCCCGAGCAGGCGCGCCGTCGGGTGGTGGTCAGCTCCACCGTCGAGCCGTAGTCGGGCTCGTCCATGTTCCTGATATCGGCAGAGGCGAGCGCAACCTCGCCCGCACCGTCGGCAGCACCCTGCGCAAGTGCCTGACCCTGGCCATTCGGGTGTTGCCTCACCTTCGCTAGCGCACTGACGATGTGACGCATGCGCACCGGTAGCTCTCTTGCCGCCCTCACGTTGCTGGCCTTGGCGGTCGCTGGCGGTGGCTGCGGTGCCGACAGCGGGGCTCCCGATAGCGGCGCGCCCGCCACGATCCCCGCACAGCACGTCCCGGCAGCGCCAACCGCGCGCACGCAAACCGCTCCCGCCCCTCCCCCCCGGCCGCCGCAACCGCCGCCGTACGTCGGCGACTTCTCCACGGGGGACACGTTGCAGCGCTGCACCGCTTTTGGGAGCGCCGTGCGGTGCGTGTCGACGGTGTCCGAGCAGATGGTGGTGCTCAACAGCGACGGGACCACGTACTACGGCTCCGCACCCACGCCCGTGCTACCGCAGGCGCTGCCCTTGGTCCGAACGATCCGGAACCCAAGCGGCATCACGTGCAAGCAGAGCAGACGTGGCATCGAGTGCCAAAAGGGCGGCCACGGGTTCGTCATCGGCGACACGAGCGTCGTCGTCCATCGAGGCCCGAACTCGACGAGGTACCGCTGGGCTCCCCCATCCGTGCCCAGCGAGGAGTCGCAGCCCGGTTACCCCGCACCACCCACGGGTCCCGCGCCCGTGCCGGCGCCTGACCCGGACGTGCTCCCCGACGCCGAGGCCCCGCGGGTGGCGGTGCTGAGCTGCGAGGACTACGCGTACCGCGACGTCCCGCAGGCGCTGCTAGAGGGCTACCCGGCCGCTCACCAGGAGGCCTTCGATCCTGATGGCGACGGGACAGCGTGCGGCGAGCTGCAGACCTTCGCCGAGGCGCTCGAGGACCAACCTGGCTACGAGGACGTAGAGGTTCCAAGCGTCCCCGCCCAGGTAGCGGCGCCCAGCTCCGCGCATCCGTCCGGCCGATGGGCGGAGACGTGCTCTGGCGGCTCCTGCTATGGGACGCCATCGGCAGCCAACGGCATGCCGCGGACCAGGTACGTCGAGGGCTACTACCGCCGGAACGGCAGCTACGTCGGAGCGCACTACCGCTCCCGGTAGCACCTCGCACTGGCCAGGAGAGTCGCACAGGGGGTGGCGCACACCGGGCGTACACGGGGCGGGAAATCAGGGGCAGGAGCGGGACCGGCGGGCGAGCTGCATCCTCTTGCCCAAACCCTTCTCGTTCCTCACGTGCCCGCCAGGGCGCACTCCGGAGCCAAAGGTCGCAAGTTCGAATCCTGCCGCGCGTGCCTCTGGGGCCGCGTCCCTCTCACGGGACGACTCCCGCCCCCGCGCGCGCACCGGCACAACGGCGCCGCCTGCCGCGCACCGTCACCGTCGGCGCCCGCCCGCCCGCGGCACCGGGCGGCAGCGACCGGCAGGAGCCCCGTTCGACCGTGCCCACGAGCCGCCACTCCCGTCCGCCGGGTGGAGACGAGCCGGGCCGGTGCGGGGCACGCGCGGAACGCCCGCGGTGCGCCGATCCGAGACAGGGACTCCGGCGCGCGGAGCAGGCGGCGGACACGGAGCCGTCGCCGGCACGGCTCCGCGAGCCGCATCAGCGGGGGCCGCACCCCGCGCGCCCGCCCGGTCCGCCGTCAGTCCATCAGGCCGAAGAGGGTCGCCGCGTCCCAGTAGACACGCTCCTCCTCGAGCGCCCCGTCCTCCGTCAACCGGTAGATGCTGACGCCCGGGAGCGAGATGGTGCGCCCGCTCGCCGCGAGGCCGGGGATGTCGCCGGTGTGGGTGCCGGCGTAGGTCCACTCCAGGATCGCGGCGCGGCCGAGCTCCTCGACGTTCCGGACCTCGAGACGGCAGTCGGGCACGGCCGTCATGTAGGCATTCGCCTGGGCCGCGATCGCCTCGCGCCCCTCGAGCCGCGCCCCGGGCTTGGCAAACTCGATCCTGACCCCGGAGGGCGAGAAGGCCGCGGCGACCTGCTCGCCCCTGCGCGCGTTCCAGCCGTCGATCAGAGCCTGCACCGACATGTCGATCCTCCCAGCGTCGTGGCGACCGAAGGGGCGGTCGGGAGGCCGCACGCCCTCGGACCGCCGGCCGGGCGCGCGTGCGGTGCCCGCACCGCGCCCCCGGCGCGCCGGAGCCTCCGGCACGCCTGAGGTACGGACACCGGGGTTTTCCCTCACGTCCGCGTCGCGGCCCCGTGTCATCACCCGTCTGGTGCCCGCACCTACCCCGTCGGGGTGAGGACGGCGCCAGCGACGCGGGCGTTCCGAGCGAACCCCGGGACGGATGGGGTCGTTCCGGTTAGCGGCACGCGCCCGCGGGGCAATCGGGGGGCCTTCCGTCCCCACGTCCACGGAATCGCGGCATGTACGAGCACAGCAGGGACCTGTTCACCGCGCTCCGCCCCCTCCTGCGCGAGCCCGAGGCGCCCACGGCCAAGCGCCAGCTCCTGCGCAGCTGCGAGGCCGCCGTCCAGCACCTCGCGCACGGCGAGGCCCCGGACCGCCTCTCCGACCGCACCTTCCGGGAGGTGCGGTCGCTCCTCGCCCTGCACCGGGCCCTGGATGCGCTGCAGATGATGGAGCGCCGCCTGGAGGTGCTGCACCGGGCGATGGCCGAGGCGCGGGTCGCACCGCTGCAGCGGTGCGCCGCCACCAACCGGCGGGGTGAGCCGTGCGGGCGCGACGCGCTGCGCGGCACCGACTACTGCCACTCGCACCGGCACCTCGCCGGGGCCCTCGCACCGGTCGCCCCGGACGCGGTGGTGCTGCTGCGGCGCCCGCCGGAGCACGCCGACCGGTAGCGCGGCACCGCCGGGCGCGGCCGGCGCGGCCGGACGGGTCAGGTGCGCCGCGCGGGCCGGAACACGAGCAGCACGGAGGTGCCCGCGCCGGGCGGGGATGCGAGCCGGAAGTCGCTGGCGAGGGTCCGCATCAGGTGCATGCCGAGCCGGTGGGCCCGGGGCGGTGTCTCCGTCGCGTCCCCCGCGCGGGGCGCGAACAGCGCGGGCACGTCCACCCCCCGGCCCTCGTCGACCACCAGCACGCCGAGCGCGTCCCCGTGGCTCCACGCCTTGATCCGGATCATCCCGGACTCCGCCCCGTAGGCGTGGTGCACCGCGTTGGTGACCGCTTCGCTCACGGCGACGAGCACGTCGTTGAGCCGCCCGGCACCCACCGCCTCGCGTGCGAGCCCCGCGAGGGCGTAGCGCGCCCGTCCCGGGGCCAGCTCGTCCGCCTCGACCACGGCCTCCAGGGGGGCGGGGGCGGACCGGGCGCGTTCGATGTCCGTCGGGACGAGGGCTTGGGTCATGGAGGCCGGGAGGTTACCCCCCGCCGACGGGCAGGAACTGCCGGGCGGCGGGGGGTCGCGGGGCGACACCGCTAGGGGTGGAACACGAGGAGCACCGCCGTCCCCGCGCCCCGGCGCGACTCGACGGCCGTCTGCGTCGCGAGTGAGTCCATGAGGCGCAGACCCATCCCGAGCCCGCTTCGCGGTCCGCGGCCCGAGGTGTCCGCGTCGAAGCCGTCGCCCTGGTCCAGCACGAGCACGGCGAGCCCGTCCTCGGAGGCCCAGGCCTTCACCCGCACCTCGCCCCCGTCCATCTCGGGGTAGGCGTGCAGCACGCTGTTGGTCACGGCCTCGCTGACCGCGACCAGCGCCTGCGTCAGGCGCGCGGGCGGCAGCCATGGCGACGCCACCCCGCGGACGAGGTGACGGGCCAGGCGCGGCGCGTCCGCGCGGGCGGGCAGGGCGACGTCCACGGGCGCGGCCGACACGCGCGCGGTCGACACGTCGACCGACGCCAGGGGGAGACCGCTGGGCACGAGACGGGGCGTTCCACCCCCTGCCCGCCGTGAAACGTCCGCCTCCGCCCCTGGACCCGGGACGCCCGGCCGGGCCTGGGCGCCTCGCGGGGCCACGCGCCCGGGACGGACCCACGCCGCGTCCGCGCCGGGCATGCTGCCCCGGGCGGCGAGGGCGCCGCCGGCGAACCCGAGGAGGACCATGTCCGCACCCCCCAACCCCGTCCACGTCGTCGTGCTCGCCGCCGGCCGCGGCAGCCGCCTCGGCGCCCTCGGCGACGCACGCCCCAAGTGGTTGCTGGAGATCGGCGGGCGCACCATCGCGGACCGGCACCTGGAGGGCGTGGCGCGGGCCGCGGAGCAGGGGTCCGTCGCCTCGGTGCGAGTCGTCACCGGGCATGCCGCGGAGGCCATCGCGGAGGTGCTCGCCCGGCGAACCGACCGGGTCGAGGTGGTCCCCAACCCGGAGTTCGCCGAGCTCAACAACTGGTGGTCGCTGCTGCGGGCGCTGCGGCGGCTGCCGGACGACGGGCCCGTGGTCGTCGTGAACGCCGACCTCTTCCTGCCGCCGGCGCACCTGGCCGCGTTCATCGCCGACGCCGCGGCGGGCCGGGCCGACGGCCTGCTGTGCGTCGACCTGGAGCGGCGGCTGACGGACGAGTCCATGAAGGTGGAGCGGGCCTCCGACGGCACCCTCGCCCGGATCGGCAAGACCGGGCTCACCGCGGCCGCCGGCGAGTACATCGGGGTCCTGATGGCGCGCGGCCCCGTGCTGCGGGCGCTGCGCGCCCGGCTCGAGGCCTTCGTGGACCGGCCCGACGCGGTGAACGAGTGGTACGAGGGCGCCGTGGGCCGCACCGTCGGCGACGGCGCGCGCTGGGAGATCTGGCCGCTGCCCTCCGGCGACTGGGTGGAGATCGACGACGACGCCGACCTGGCACGGGCGGCGGCGCTGGCGGGCGCGGAGGCCTAGGCCGGGCGGGCGGCGCGCACCTCGGGGCGGCGGCTCGGCATCGTGCCGAGTGGTCGCGTCACCGGGGCGGGGGCGGGGGCGGTGACCAGCGTGGCGATCGCGGGCTGGGCCCGCGCGATCACGCGCAGCAGGGCCCGCACCACGTCCGGGTCGAGCTGCGAGCCCGCCACGCGCCGCAACTCGGCGACGGCGGTGGCGACCGGGAGCGCCAGCCGGTACGAGCGGTCGGTGGTCATGGCGTTCCAGGTGTCGCAGGCCGACACGATGCGCGACTCGAGAGGGATGTCCTCCCCGGCGAGGCCGTCCGGGTAGCCGGACCCGTCCCACCGCTCGTGGTGGGCGCGCACGATCGTGCCGACCCGGCGCATCAGGCCGCCGACCGTGTCGAGCATGCGCTGCCCCTCGACCGTGTGGGTCTTGATGACCTCCCACTCGTGGGGATCGAGCGGACCCGACTTGTTGATGATCTCCTTGGGGACGGCCACCTTGCCCACGTCGTGCAGCAGGGCGCCGAACTCCACCCGCTGCCGCGTGGACCGGTCGACCCCGATCTCGTCGGCCACCGCGAGCGCCAGCTCCACCACGCCCCGGCAGTGCTCGCCGGTGTACGCGTCGTCCGACTCCACCACGTCGCCGAGCACCATCGCGGTGCCGCGGTACGCGTTGCTGAGCTCGACGAGCTGCTCCATGCGGTTGCGCCGCTCGGTGGCGAACAGCTGGAGCAGGCCGAACAGGGGGACCATCAGCGCCAGCGCCCAGGTCCGCTCCTCGGCCGCCAGGGCCACCAGGAAGCCGACGGGGGCGAAGGCGACGTCGACGGCGTACACCCACAGCGCCTCGCCCATCTGCTCGCGCAGCGGGAGCCCGGCCGCCAGGCGCTCACGGGCCCAGGACGCCACCATGTCCCCCGCCAGCTGCGCGGCGAGGGCCAGCGCGAGCACCGCGACGGAGGCCTCGGCGGCCGACGGGGCGCCGGCGGCGGTGAGCACCACGGCCGGGCCGACGGTGAACCAGGCGTTCGCCGGCGCCAGCAGCAGGCGGGCGGGCGCCACCCGCCGCCGCAGCACGCCCGGGAGACCGGCCAGGGCGAGCGCCGCCGCGACCAGGACGGGCACGGTCTGGGGTGGCACGATGAACAGGGCCGGGACCGCGCCGAGCAGGACCGGGTTGGTGTAGCCGGAGAGCACGGCGAAGCGCACGCGGCTGGCCAGGGCCACCACGACCACCAGCACGGCGACGTCCACGGCGCGCGGCGACCCGGGTCCGGCGATCGCCAGCAGCGCCGCCACGGCGGCCACGAAGGCGCCGCCGACGACCGCCTCGGCGCGCCGCTCCGTCCGCGAGAGCGGCTGGTTGTCGCGCGTCAGGGCGTCGGCGAGGCGCTCCTCGTCGCTCGCGCGCGCGAGGCCCGATGACGGAGAACTCGCCACAGGCAGATGATCGTGCATCACGGGCGCGGGCTTGAGGCCGGATCGGCCCCCGGGTCTGCCCGCATCGCAAGAAGTGCCAGTTTTCGCGCGTCGCCGGCGCGTTTGCCGTCGTGCCCGGCTGATAAACCCGCGCCGCCGGGCGCCGATACAGGGGTGCAGCTTTCCCCCCATCGGACAGGTAGCCATGACCACGCAGATGCGACCCGGCCTGCTCGCGCTCGGCGCGCTCGCCCTGGCGGCGGCCACCGCCCCGTCGGCACTCGCCGTGCCCCCCGGCTCGGCCGTGTGTGCCGATCACGACTTCACGCCCGTCTTCACGGAGTTCGGCGACCGGGGTCTCTACACCCTCGTCCCCGGCGGCGACTTCGAGTCAGAGGCGCACCTGTGGCAGGGCGGCGTCCGCGTGCCCGACGGCAGCGCGCACCTCGGCGGCGACGACGCGTGGTCCCTGCGCCTCGCCCCCGGCGCCACGGCGGTGAGCCCCGAGATGTGCGTCACCCGGGCCTACCGCTGGCTGCGCCTCATCGCGACCTCCCCCACCCGCGAGGGCCGGCTGCGGGTGCGCGTGGAGTACCCGACCACGACGCGGACCGAGGCGACCATCGTCGCGGCGGTCCCCTCGCCGCTCACGCGGCGTGTCGACCTGGACGCGCGCCTGATCGGGCACCCCCGCGCGGCGCAGGAGGCGACGGTGCGGATCGAGGTCACCGCCGTGCGCGGGGCCTGGACCGTGGACGACGTCTACGCGGACCCCCGCATGCGCTGACGGCGCCCCGCCCGCCGCCCCGGTGGGCGGCGGCGTTGCGGTGCCGGGCCGGACACGGCCCGCGCCCGGGGCTCAGCCCGCGGTGACCCGGAGCCCGTCGTGGTACACGACGGCGCGGCCGCGGATGCCCGCGTTCCGGTAGAGACCCTGCTTGAGGTACACCCCGCTGGACCCGGGGACCATGGTGCGCACGCGCAGGCGCTGCGCCCCGACGCCGCCGTAGCGGCCCGCGCGCGCGTCGCCCCGGGGCCAGTTCATGCGCTGGCGGCGGCCGTTGACCCAGAGGTCCACGGACCCCCGGGCGTCGGACGCCGACCAGCGCACGCGCACCCGGAAGTCGTTCCACCGGCCGAGCACGGCTCCCAGCGGGCGCCCCCACGGCACGAGCTCGATCTGCCGGTCCCCCACGTGGTCGTGGCGGTGGATGCTCAGCTCCAGGCGGTCGCCCTGGAGGAAGAAGCCCACCGGCGGCGAGCCGTCACAGGTGCAGTGCCACTGGGTGATCACGGCCCAGGAGCGCGCGTTGGCCCGGGGCAGCGACCGGGGGATGTAGGTGGACCACGCGTACCAGCGCACCTGCCCCTCGCCCTCGCGGGAGCGCGTCTGGCACTCGGAGCGGTCGCCGTACCCGTCATTGTCGGCGTCGGTCACCTCGAACCGCGCCGCCCGGCGGCCGTGGCGCCGCGGGCTGGAGACGACGCGGATGCCACGGGCGTGGCGCGTCTGGCACCCGCTCCACTGCGACACGTCGCCGGTCTCCCAGCCGCCGTCGAACAGCAGCGGGCCCGGGATCCGCAGCGACTGGGACGTGGCGGGGGCGGCCGCGGCGGGCGCGACGGCGGCCAGCGCGGCGATCAGCGCGGGCGCGGCCGCCAGCCGGCGGCGTGCGCGCGGGGGGGCGGGGGTCGGCACGCGGGCCAGTGTGCCCGCGGGTCACGGGCCGGGGCAAACCCGCCGGGTACGCGGACCGACGACCCCGCCGTGCGCCCGCCATGTCGCCCTGGCGCCACCGTCCCGCTTTGGGGAGGATGCCCCCATGACACAACTGATGCGCATCACCAACGACGGCGCCGAGCTCACCGAGCGGCTCGGCGACCTGCTGAACGAGTTCGGGATCGACCTGGCCGACGAGGAGATCGACGAGCTCGCCCTCGTGCCGGCGTTCGTGCTCGGCGGCGCATCGGTGCGCACCGAGGCCCATGCCCACGGCGACCACATGCACGTCGTCGGCATCTCGGTGGAGATCGCCGACGAACTGCAGGACGCGTTCTACGCGACCCTCGGCCAGATCCTGGCGGCCGAGGACGACGAGGAGGAGCCGCAGGGCTGACGCCCCCCAGGCGCTCAGCCGCCCGGCGTCCTCTGCGCATCGGGGATCGCGTCGGCGCCGTGGTCGTCGGGGAGGCCGAGCGCGCGGTTGATCGCGGCGAGCGGCGTGATGCCGCCCGACCCCGGCCCGACCGCCGGCGCGGCCTGCCCGTCGGCGCGGTGCCGCTCGATCGCGCGCGCCCAGGCCTCCCCCAGCACGGGCCACCGTGCGAGGACCTCGGCGTGTCGGACGGTGCGCGGCGTGCCCGGCGGCATCGGCCGGGAGCTTACCGATGGCCGTGCACCTCGTGCCGTCCGTCACAGGCGGCGGCGGACGCGCCGCCAGCGGTACCCCGCGGTTGATCCACGCGGCCCGCGCGCCGATAGGGATGCGACCGGCCATCCGCGGCCGACCGCTTCCCCGTCGCGACCCTGACCCGAACCCGTCCCCCCGAGCCCGATGCTGGCGTCCTGCGCGCCTTCCGGCGCCTGCGCGCGCTGCAGCTGGCCGCGCTCGCCGTGGTCGGCCTGCTGCTGCTCACGGTGACCGCGTTCTCGGCGCGCGACCTCCTCCGGGCCCAGCGCGCCCAGAGCGCCGAGGACGTCTACCTGGGGCGCATCTTCCGCTTCTCCGACGACGCCTTCCGCCTGCAGGTGCGGTTCTACGAGATGCGCGTGGCGGGCGAGCAGCCCGACCTCGCCTTCGTGCGTCAGCTGGTGATGCTCTCGGGCGAGGCGCACACCCTGGTGGAGATGGAGCAGCGCATCGGCGACCGCGGGCCCGCCGCCGAGGAGGCCCGGCGGGTGCGGGCCGCCGTCGACGAGCTCGCGGCCGCCGGGCGCGAGTACCTGGTGACCACCGATCCCGGGGCGCGCGAGGCCGTGATCCAGCGCACCCTCCTGGGGCCCGTGCGGGTGGTGACCGTCCACATCGAGCGCTGGAAGGGCGCCGTGCAGGTGCGCACGCGCGCGGGCTACGAGGCCCAGGGCGGCCGCGTGCGCGCCATGGTCGTGCGCATCGGCGTCCTGATCGTGCTGCTGGTGCTGACGGGGATGGTCGGCTACGTGATGCTCGGGCGCGCGCGCGTCGAGCTGGTGCGCCACCTCACCGCCGTCGCCGCCGAGCAGGCCGCGCTGCGCAGGGTCGCGACCGCCGCGGCCGAGGAGGGCGAGCCCGAGGGGATGCTGGAGGTGCTCGCCGCGGAGGTGGTCGCCCTCCTCGACGCCGACGCCGGCTGGGTCTACCGCTGCGACCGCAACCGCGCGCAGCTGGTGGGCGTGTGCCTGCCCGAGCGCCTCGACGTGCTCGCCGCGCCGCTCGCCGAGGCCGAGATCCGCGCGGAGAGCGTCGTCGGACGGGCGATGCGCGCCGGCGAGCCCATCCGGCTGGCGCTGCAGGCCGACGACCTGACCGCCCAGGACGCCGCCCTCGCGGCGGCGGGGCTGCGGACGGCCGTGGCCGCGCCGGTGCTGGTGGAGGGGCGGGCCTGGGGCGTGCTGGTGGCGGCCTGCGCCGACGGGCAGCGGCTGCCGGAGGGGGTGGAGGAGCGCCTGTCCCCCTTCGCGCGCCTGGCCGGCGTGGCGGTGGCCAACGCGGAGGTGCGCGCGCAGCTGGCGGAGCGTGCCAGCACCGACCCCCTCACCCGGCTCCCCAACCACGGCGCCTTCCAGGAGCGGCTCACCGAGGAGGTGGCGCGCGCCCAGGCGGAGGACACCCCCCTGGGGCTGGTGCTGCTGGACATCGACCACTTCAAGGCGGTCAACGACGGCTTCGGGCATCAGGTCGGCGACCGCGTGCTGGCCGAGGTGGCCGGCCGCCTGCGGGTGATGTGCCGGCAGGGCGAGATGCTGGCGCGGGTGGGCGGCGAGGAGTTCGCCTGGATCCTCCCCGGCACCGACGGCGACGGCGCCGCCGCGGCGGCCGACCGCGCCCGCTCGGCGATCGGTGCGTCGCCGCTGCCCGAGGTGGGCGTGATCACGGTCTCCGCCGGCATCTCCGACCTGCGCCGGGCGCCCACCGCCTCGGAGCTGTTCCGCTCCGCGGACGCGGCCCTGCTGTTCGCCAAGGCCAACGGGCGCGACATGGCGGTGCCGTACGAGCGGGCGCTGCTGGGCGAGGACGGCCGGTCGGCCCCACGCCGCCAGATGAGCCGGGTGCGCACCTTCGACGCGCTGCAGGCGCTCGCGCGGGCGGTGGACGCCCGCGACCACGCCACGCAGATGCACTCGGAGCGCGTGGCCGACGTGACCCACCGCGTGGCCCTGGAGCTCGGGTGGGAGGCCGATCGCGCCCGCCTGCTGCGCGAGGCGGCCTTCGTGCACGACGTCGGCAAGATCGGCGTGCCCGACGCGGTGCTGCGCAAGCCCGGCCGCCTCACGGACGCGGAGTTCGCGCAGATCAAGGTCCACTCGGAGCTGGGCGCGCAGATCGTGTCGGAGGTGATGACGGCCGAGCAGGTGGCCTGGGTGCGCCACCACCACGAGCGCATGGACGGGCGGGGCTACCCCGACGGCCTCCGGGGGGAGTCGATCCCCGAGGGCGCCCGGATCCTCGCCGCGGCGGACTCGTGGGACGCGATGACCGCCGACCGGCCCTACCGGGCGGCCCTGTCGCCGGAGGAGACCATGGCGGAGTTCCGTGCCGTGAGCGGCACCCAGCTGGACCCCCTGGTGGTCGCGGTGATGGAGCGGCTCTTCGCCGCCGGGTCCCTCAACGTGGCCGGCGGCGCCGGCGAGGCGCCGCCGGCGCGCGACGCGGAGGCCCCGGCCCCCGCGTAGAGTCGGCGCATGGCCGAGGGCGGCGCGGGCGCCAACGAGGTATGGTGGATCGACCTCCCCCCGGGCGCCGGGTCGCCGGTGACCCTGTGGGTGAACGGCGCCGAGATCCACGAGGGCGCCGGCCTCGAGGTGCGGGACGGGCGGGTCCACCTGGACCGGCCGCTCCGCGCCCGTCCCCGCTTGGGCGGGCGCCGCAAGCTGATGCTCGCGATGGGCATCGGCGTCTACGGCGACCTGCGCGGCGACACCGTCGACCTGCGCTACACCCGGGGCGGCCGCTCCGAGTTCGTCAGCGACCTGCGCCCGGCCCCCACCGGGCCGCCCGGCCCCCCGCGCTGACCGCGCCGCCGCCGGCCGCCGGCCCGTGACTCAGCCGGGGCGGCGCCCGTCGGCCCGGTCGGTGTCGCACAGGGCCACCAGGTCGCTCCGCCAGCTGCGCGCCGGCCGCCACCCCGCCGCGGCGAGCGCGCCCGGGGCGAGGTCGCAGGACGCGGCGACCGCATGCGCAAGCGCGCCCCCCATCGACAGCGCCGCCATCGGCAGCGGCAGGACGTCGGTCCGGCGCACGCCCAGCTGGGCGCACAGCTCCTCCACCAGGCCCCGCTGCGTCGGGACGGGGTCCTCCGCCACCGCGTACACCCCGGCGGGGGCCGCGGCGGCGGCCCGGAGGGCGGCGGCCGCGTCCTCCGCGGCCAGCACGGGCATCGGGTTTCCGCCGTCGCCGACGATCCGCAGCCGCCGCTGGCGCAGGCCGCGCAGCACGCCGGGGAAGAAACCGGTCGGGCCGTAGACCCACGGCAGCCGCACCACCCGCAGGGCGCCGTCCGCCAGCGCCCTCTCCGCCGCGTGCCCCACCTGCCCCCACCCGAGCGGCTGCGGGGCGTCGCCCTCCCCCACCCGCGCGCCGGGGCGGTCGCCGTACACGAGGGTCGTCGAGGCGACCACCGCGGGCTGGCCGTCGGCCATCGCCCCGGCAAGCAGGCGCGCGCCGGTGGCCGAGGCCGCGCGCAGGCGGCGCACGCGCAGCGGCCGCAGCGGCACGGGCAGCCGGGGCAGGCCGAGGTGCCACACCAGGTCCGCCTCGCCGACGCGCGGCCGCCAGGTGCCGCGCTCCTCCAGCAGGTCGCCGAACACGGGCTCGGCCCCCAGGGCCGCGAGGGCGGTCCCGTCCTGCGGCTGCCGCACCAGCGCGAGCACGCGATGCCCGTCGGCGAGCAGTGCGGCCACGAGCGCCCGGCCCACGAGGCCGCTGCCGCCGGTGACGAAGGAGGTGGTCACTGCCCAGGGAGCCGGTCCATGCGGGCGGCCACGCTAGCACCGCCCCGGCCCGGCGCCGCCGGTCGCGTCAGGACGCGTCCCGGGGGCCGAGGCGCCGCCAGGCCTCGCGCAGGCGCCCCGCCGCCACCTGCCGCGACAGCCACAGCTCCACCTCGGGCGCGTCGCGCAGGGCCTCCACCAGCCGCCGCTCCCGCCACTCGCGGAAGTGCGCGGGCTCCACGTCCAGGCCGGCGGCGATGCGCGACAGCAGGTCGTCCCCGGGTGGCGGGCGCTTGCCCGTGACGTGGTCGTGCAGGTTGCCGACGGGGACGAGGCACCGCGACTCGAGGTCGCGGAAGCTCATGCCGCGCGCGGCGAGCGCGGCGCGCAGCGCGGGGCCGAACGGCAGGCTGGAGGGTGGCAGGGGGTCTCGGGACACGGCGTCGGGTCGCGGGTGACGGCGCCGCCCGGACGACGCCCGGGCACGGGGATAGCATGGCGGGGGTGACGGACGAGCAGCAGACCGCGCGCCCGGAGGACGCCGGCCCCGCCGCCTCCCCCGCCCCGCCGCCCGACGACGCCGCCCCCGCGGCGCCGGACACGGCCGGCACCGGTGAGGCGCGGGCGCGGCGGCCGCTCTTCCGGCGCCGCACCCGTCCCATCGATGCCGGGGGCGGCGCCGGGGCCGAGGCGGCGCCGGAGCCGACGGGCCGCATCCCCTCCCCCGCCGAGTCCACTGGCGTCATCGCCCGCGTCGAGCCGCCCGCCGCCGACGCCCCCGTCGAGCCCCCGCCGCTCGCCGGGGGCGGGGCGCGGCTGCGCCGCGAGCGCCGCCGCCTGATGGCCGAGCGGGAGGAGCGCATCTTCCACCTCGGCGGGCTCGCCTTCGAGCTCTACCGGCGTGGCCTGCTCACCGAGGGCGTGGCCCGGCGCCGGGCAGGGGTCATCGCGGAGCTCGACGAGGCCGTCCGCACCATCGACGACCGGCTGCGCGAGCTCGACGAGCGCCGGGACGCGCGCCGCGGACGCGCTCCCGCCCCCGCGCCCGTCGCGCGCGCCGCCGGCTGCTGCCTCGTGTGCCGCGCGGAGTTCCCGGACGCCGCGCGCTTCTGCATGCAGTGCGGCGCCCGGCTCGTGCCCGACCCGCCGTCGCCCGCCGTCCGGCCGTCCGACACCGCGGTGCTCCCGGCGGCCCCGGCGTGACGGACGGCACCCCGCCGGGCGAGGGCGTGCCGCCCGAGGTGCCCGCCGACGCCGGCGTCCCCGCGGACGCCGCGCCGCCCCGCTGCGCCGAGTGCGGCTCGCCGCTCGACCCCGACCAGACGTACTGCCTGGTGTGCGGCACCCCGACGCCGCTCGCCCCGCGCATCCGCCGGTCGCGCGCGGGGGCCTGGATCGGCGCAGGGCTGGTGGTCGCCGGGTTGGGGGCCGGGCTCCTGGCCTGGGCGGTCGCCGACGACGACGACGCCCGGGCCGCGACCGCCACCCTGGGCACGGCGACGATCGCCACGGTGACGGCGCCCACCACCGCGACCGTCGCCACCGGCCCGCTGCCGCCGGACACCAGCATCGTCACCACTCCCCCGCCGTTCACGACGCCCACCGACGGGGGCACCACCACGCCCACCGACTTCGTCACCACCGCCGGACCCACGACGGCCGGCACCGGGCCGGTCGACACCACCGGCGGCCTGCCGCCGGACGGCGGGACCACCACCGACGAGACGACCACGTCCTCCGTCATCGAACCCCCGGCCGACCCGGAGTCGGACTGGCCGGTGGGCACCTCGGCGTGGACGGCCGTCATCGCCTCCGCGTCCGACGGCACGGCGGCCCGCGACGCCCGCGCGGAGGCCCGCGATCGGGGCCACGGCGCGGGCATCCTGCTGTCCGACGACCACGCGGGGCTCACGCCCGGGCTGTTCGTGGTCTACGTGGGCGTGTTCGCCGACCGGGCCGACGCCGTGGCCCAGGTGCGCCGCCTGGAGTCCGACTACCCGGGCACCTACCCCCGGTACATCTCCGGCTAGGCCCGCACCGTGGCGGGGCCGGCCGCCCGGTGACTACCGCGGCGCCGCGGACGGCCGCGGCCGCAGGGTGACGCGGACCGCGTCCCTGGTGCGGTCGCCCCCCACCTCCAGCACCGCCCTCACCCGCCCGGAGCGGACCGCCACCCGCACCCGGAACGCCCCGGCGGCGGTGGCCCGGGCGACGGCGATCCGGCGGCCGCGGTCGCGCACCGTCACGGGCAGGCGGCCTCCCGCGGGGCCAAGCGTGCCGGTGACGGTCAGGCGCCGGCCGCGCAGCACGGCCCGGACGGCCGGGCGCGGCCGGCGCACCAGCAGTCCCAGGTCGCGCAGCACGAGGCGGTCACCCTCGGGGTCGGCGCGCACCTCCAGCACCACGCGCCGCGCCCCCGGCGGCACGTCGGCCCGGACGTCGCGCCACGTGCCGCCCAGCCGGTGCACCCTCCAGCGGCCCCCGGCGCGCACCCGCACCACCCCCGGCCCGCGTGCGGCGACGAGCACGCCGCGCAGCAGGCCGTCGCCGGTGACGGCGGGGGCGCGCAGCGCGAGGGGGTCCTCCCGCACCTCCAGGGCGGGTCGCCGCCCCTCGATGACGCGGCTCGGCGTCCCCGCGGCGACCGCCCACCCGGGCAGGGGCGCGGCCAGGGGCCCGACCTCGCGGACGTCCACGGCCCCGCCCAGGGCTGCGCTGGGGTCGAGCACGATGCGGACGGTGCGCCCCGCGACGGCGGCCACGGGGACCGCGCGCGGCGCACCGCCCGCGGCCGGTGCCACCACCCCGAGCTCCACCTCGGCGCCCTCCGGCTCCAGGCGGGCGCGCACCTCCAGCAGCGCGCCGCTGCCCGAGGCCGCCGTCACCGACAGCGTCTGGGCCTCGGCGGGCACCGCGACCGGGGGGCTGACGAGGGTCGCGTTGCCGGCCAGCCGCACGCCGCCGGCGGGGGGCGGTGCGGCCGGGACGCCGCCCACGACCGCCCAGCCCGCGAGGTCGGGGGGCACCGGGCCGGGCGCGCCGGGCAGGAGGCCCGGGCCCCGGAGGTCGGCGCCCGGCACCGCCGCGACCAATGCGGGCGGCACCTGCGCCGCGGCGGCGGGTGCGATCATGGGCGGGTGGACGTCCCCATCGGCGGCGCATGATAGGCCCGGCACCGGGGGTCACGGGCACCGCGGTGGTCGGCGTGGACGTGGGTGGCACCTTCACGGACGCCGCGCTGGTGCACGGCGGGAGGGTGGTGACCGCCAAGGTCCCCACCACACCCGGGGACCAGGGCGAGGGTGTGGTGGCGGCGGTGCGGGCCGCGCTCGGCGCCGCGGGGCTGCCCCCCGCCGCGCTGCGGCGGTTCACCCACGGCATGACCGTGGGGACCAACGCCCTGCTGGAGGGCCGGGTCGCGCCCGTCGCCCTGGTCGCCACGGCGGGCTTCGGCGACGTGCTGGAGCTGCGGCGCCAGGACCGCGCCCACCTCTACCGGCTGTCCGCCGCCCACCCCCCGCCGCTGGTGCCCCCCGAGCGCGTGGTGGAGGTGCGCGAGCGCTGCGGACCCGAGGGCGTGCTGGTGCCCCTGGCCGCCGAGGAGGTCGCCGCCTGCGTGCGCCGCGTGGCGGCCCTCGGCGTCTCCGCCGTGGCCGTGTGCCTGCTGTTCGGGTACGCCCACCCCGCGCACGAGCAGCGCCTGGCCCAGGCGCTGCGCCGGCACCTGCCGGGGGTCCACGTGAGCGCCTCCCACGAGGTGCTGCCGGCCTTCCGCGAATACGAGCGGGCCTCCACGACGGCCGTCGACGCCGCGCTCGGGCCGGTGCTGCGCGCCTACCTCGACCGGCTCGGCGCGCGCACCCGGGAGGCGGGCCTGCCCGAGCCCGAGATCATGCAGTCGTCCGGCGGGCTCATCGACGTGGCGGGCGCGGCGGCCAACGCATCCCGGACGGTGCTGTCCGGGCCCGCCGGAGGGGTCATCGGGGCCGCCCGGCTGGCCGCCCGCGACGGCGCGCCGCGCGCCATCACCTTCGACATGGGCGGCACGTCCTGCGACGTCGCCCTCGTCGAGGGCGGCGTCCCCGCCCGCGCCCCGGGCACGGTGATCGCCGGGCATCCGGTGCACCTGCCGATGCTCGACGTGGTGACGGTGTCCGCCGGTGGTGGCAGCGTCGCGTGGGCCGACAGCGGGGGCGCGCTGCGGGTGGGGCCGCACTCGGCGGGCGCGCGCCCGGGGCCCGCCGCCTACGGGCACGGGGGCGTCGAGCCCACGGTCACCGACGCGGACGTCGTGCTCGGTCGGCTCGCGGGCGCCGGGCGCCTGGGCGGGGCGATCACGCTCGACGCCGGCCGGGCCCGCGCCGCGGTGGGCGCCCTGGCCGCCCGGCTCGGCATGGACCTGGAGTCCTGCGCCCGGGGGATCGTGCGCGTCGCGAACGCCGAGATGGCCCGCGCGGTGCGCCTGGTGAGCGTGGAGCGCGGCATCGACCCGCGGGGCGCCACCCTGGTGGCGTTCGGCGGCGCGGGGCCGCTGCACGCCTGCGAGGTGGCCGAGGAGGTCGGCGCGGACCGGGTGCTCGCGCCCGCGGCCGCCGGGGTGCTCGCGGCCCTCGGCCTGGTGCTCGCCGGGCGGCGCCACGACCTGGTGCAGACCGTGCTGCTGCCCGTGGGCGGGCCGGTGCCGGTGGCCGACGCCCTCGCGCCCCTGCGCCGCCGCGCCGAGGCCGCGCTGCCCGGCGCACCCGTGGCCGTGGCCGCCGACTGCCGCTACCGGGGTCAGGGGCACGCGCTGACGGTGGAGTGGGATCCCGGGACGGGCGACGCCGGCCTGGTCGCGGCGTTCCACGCGGCCCACGCGCGGCGCTACGGCGCCGACGCCCCGGGGCGGCCGGTGGAGGCCGTCTCCCTGCGGGTGTCGGTGGAGGCCCCGGGCGAGGACGTGCTGCCGCCCGCCGGGGGCGGGCACCGGGAGGTGCGGGGACCCGCCGCACTGCCCATGGCCGGCGCGACGGCCTGGATCCCCGAGGGCTGGTCGGCGCGCGTGCGCGCGGACGGGGCGGTGGAGGCGCGGCGCGGCGCGGAGGGGGCGGCGTGGACGGCGTGACCCTGCGGCTGATGGCCAACGCCCTGCGCGCGGTCGCCGAGGAGATGGAGGCGGCCCTGGTGCGCAGCGCCCACAGCCCCAACATCACCGAGCGGCGCGACTGCAGCACGGCCGTCTTCGACCCCGGGGGCCGGATGGTGGTGCAGGCCGCCGCCATCCCCGTCCACCTGGGGGCCATGCCGGAGGCCGTGGCGGCCGTCCGCGCCCGTGGCGCCGTGCCGGGCGAGATGTGGTTGCTGAACGACCCGTACCGCGGGGGCACCCACCTGCCCGACCTCACGCTCGTCAGTCCGCTGGCGCTGGACGGCGTGCCGGCCGGGTACGCCGTCAGCCGCGCCCACCACGCCGACGTGGGGGGCATGGCGCCGGGCAGCATGCCCGCCGGCTCGCGGGAACTGCTCCAGGAGGGCCTGGTGATCCCGCCCGTGCGGCTCGTGGCCGGCGGACGCCCGGTGGATGACGTGCTCGCGCTCGTGCTGGCCAACTCCCGCACCCCCGACGAGCGCGAGGGCGACCTGCGCGCCCAGATCGCCGCGCACCACGTGGCCCAGGAACGGCTGCGGGACCTGGCGGCCCGCCACGGGGCCGGGACCGTGCGCGACGCGATGCCCGCGCTGCTGGACTACGCGGAGCGGCGCACCCGGGCGGAGATCGCCCGGATGCCCGACGGCGAGTACCGGGCCGAGGAGGCGCTGGAGGGCGACGGGGTCACCGACGCCCCGCTGGCCATCCGGGTCGCGGTGCACATCGCCGGGGACCGCATGCGGGTGGACTTCACGGGCACCGATCCCGCCGGGCCGGGCAACTGCAACTGCCCCCTGGCGGTGACCCGCTCCGCGGTGTTCTTCGTGGTGCGGTGCCTCACCGACCCCGACATTCCGGCCTCGGCCGGGGCCTTCGCGCCCGTGGAGATCGTGGCGCCGGAGGGCTCGCTGGTGGCCGCCGTGCCGCCCTCGGCGGTCGCCGGCGGCAACGTCGAGACCTCCAGCCGCATCGTCGACGCCGTGTTCGCCGCGCTCGGCCGGGCGATGCCGGTGCCCGCGCAGGGCCAGGGCACGATGAACAACCTCACCATCGGTGGGCGGCGCCCGGACGGCCGCGCCTTCACGTACTACGAGACCCTCGGCGGCGGGCAGGGCGCCTCCCCCGACGCCCCCGGCCCCTCGGCGGTGCACGTCGCGATGAGCAACACGCTCAACACCCCCGTGGAGGCGCTCGAGACGGCCTATCCCCTCCGGGTCGAGGCCTACCGCGTGCGGCGCGGCACCGGCGGCGCCGGGCGCCACCGGGGCGGCGACGGCGTGCAGCGGCGCATCCGGGTCCTGGTGGACGCCGAGGTCTCGGTGATCGCCGAGCGCCGGCGCTCCGCGCCGGCCGGCGCGGCGGGCGGTGCACCGGGGGCGCCCGGGCGGACGACGCTCAACGACGCCGACCTGCCCGCCAAGTGGCGCGGGGCGGTGCGGGCCGGCGACGTCATCGACATCCAGACGCCGGGCGGCGGTGGCTGGGGTCCGCCGGACGGGGGCGAGCCCGCCGGGTCCTGATTTGTCGCCCGGGGCGCGCACCGGGTGCGCGCCCCGTGGCGCACCGCGCTCGCCGAGTCCCCTGTCTCGAGTGGAGCGCGGTGGGCGGCACCCCCGCTGGGGGGGTGCGGTCTCGCCGGATCAGCCCGGGCGCGTCACCGGGATGCGCACGGGCTGCCAGATGCTGTAGCCGCAGGAGTGGCAGTGTGCCGAGGGGGCGTCGGCCCGCCGGATCGCGTCGCAGTCCGACCACGCGCAGCAGCGGCCGTCGTCCTCCCAGGTGGACGCCCCGCACCCCATGCACCTCTCCGGGAGGTACCGGGCGCTGGTGACCTGGACGGACTCCCAGCAGAAGCGGCAGGCGTAGACGCTGCGCGAGGTGAGGCGGACCCTGTGCGCGGCGCGGCGTGTCTCCTGGGCGGCGCGCGAGGGATGGAGCGTGGCCATCGGCGTCCTCCTGTTCGTGCCGATCGACACGATGGGAAGGACATTGTATGCATCAGCACGAGGAGAAGTCCAGAGCCTCGGGTGGGTGGGACGTGGCCGCCTCGCGGACCACAGCCGCCTCTGGGCCGATCACGGGGCGTATGGCGCGTCTGGTCGGTTGTCCGTCACCACCGCGCCTTCGGCTGCCTGGTCGAGGGCGGACCACCGCCGCCTCTGGGCCGATTTCGGGGCGTATGGCGCGTCCGCCTGGCGGTCCCTCACCACCGCGCCTTGCGGCTGGCCTGCCACTGAGTCGAACTCGCCATCCGTGGCTCGCGACTTCGGACTATCCCTCCAC
>Ga0164290_1000551_pt1 | contig 112431 bp, 92 predicted proteins | sample Micstemetagenome_FD_108782 | JGI IMG/M metagenome (GOLD analysis project Ga0164290, IMG submission 108782) | Contaminated culture microbial community from soil near Moab, Utah, USA - Microcoleus steenstrupii SON62 (Illumina Assembly) | ecosystem: Environmental > Terrestrial > Soil > Soil crust...
AACGCATTGACGTCGTTCATGCTCCGCAGTACCAGTTGCTGCCAGTCGGCCGGGCGCTCGTAGTACAGCGGAATAATTTCCTCTTCCAGCAGCCGGAACAGGTGCTCGCGGTCGTGGGCGTCGCGTTCCTCGTGATGGAGTTCCGGCGGGGCCACCGGGACGATGAAGGCGTTCGTCCCGTGCTCGGCAAATTCACAGATCCAGCCGTCGTAGGTCGACACGTTGATGCCCGCGTTCATAGCGGCAGTCATTCCGCTGGTGCCCGATGCCTCCCGGGTAACGATGGGCGTGTTGAGCCACAGGTCCGCGCCATCTTTCATCAGTTTGGACAAGGCCAGTTCATAGCCCGTCAGTACCGCCATGGTGGGGTGCAGGTGGCTGCGGTAGAAAATCCGGTTAAAGGTGTCGATGGCCCCGAAATCGAACGGGTACGGTTTGCCCGCCCAGATCATCTGCACGGGATACCGCTCATTGCTGAGAATCCGGCGCAGGCGATCGTCGTCGGCCAGCAGCAGATCCGGGCGTTTGTAAGCGGCAAAGCGCCGCGCCCAGACCAGCGTCAGCACGTTGGGATCGAAAAGACGCCCGGACTGATCCGCCACCGTTTTGAACAAGGCCTGTTTTAACTGCTTTTTCCGGGCCGAAATGGCCTCCACATCGCCGGCCAGGCGGGCCTGTTCCAGCGCGGGATCGGCCCAGTACCGGCGGTTCTGGGCGTTGGTGACGTGCGTAATTTCCGGCACGCCGGAATAATCGTCCCACATCCGCCGCGAAACCTCTCCGTGCAGCTTTGAAACCGCATTTGCCTTCCGGCACAGCCGCAGGGCGACCAGCGAATGGTTGAAGACCGAATCGCCGATTCCGGTCAGTTTCCGGACCTGGGCAACCGAAAGTCCGGCGAAAAAGCCCATCTGCTCCAGGAAGCCGAAATCGTGTTTTTCGTTTCCGGCTTCTTCGGGGGTGTGGGTGGTAAAGACCACCCGGCTCCGCACCCGGTCCGCCCGACCCCATTTCTGGTAGAGGTGGAAAACGGCCGAAACGGCATGGGCTTCGTTGAAATGGTACACGTCGGGTTCGTAGCCAAGCTCATCGAGCAATTTGGCGCCGCCCAGGCCGAGGACCATGCATTGAGCCACCTTCAGGGCCGGGTCGGAATCATAGAGCCGGTAGGAAATGGACCGCGCCCGTTCATCGTTGCCGTCGGTATCGGTCGTCAGGAAAAACATCGGCACCGTGCCGAAATGCTGCGGCGGCAGGAAATAAGCCCGGATCTGGACCGCCTGTCCCTGAATGGTCAGCGGAAACGTAATGCCGGTATCCTGCAGGAAGGTGTACATTTTCTCCCGAAACTGCACCGCCATGGCGTTGTCGTTGTTCCGGACCTGGTCGTAATAGCCCAGTTTCCAGAGCATGCCGATGCCGATCAGGTTTTGTTTTTCTTCATAAGCGGCCCGCATGTGGGAGCCGGCCAGAAATCCCAGGCCGCCGGAATAGGTTTTGAGGGCCTGATCGACGGCAAATTCCATCGAAAAATAAGCAACGGATTTCTGGTAGGGAGCGGCGTAGTCGTAGGGATGACGGTACGCCTCGGGCAATACGGATGGATTCATCAGATGGTTTTTAAATACGCCAGGCTCTGGGGAACCTGGATTTCGGCGGCCGGATTTTCGTCTTCGATATAGAAGTACTCGATGGCCGTTTTGCGGGCTGCCTTCAGCACGGCAGGCACATTAATCTGGCCCGTCCCCAGGATCACGTAATTTTCCGGAGGCGTACCGCCGGAGAGGTTACCCTCCACCCCTTTCTTGAGGTCTTTTATGTGCATCAGCTTGAACCGCTTGGGGTATTTCTTCAGCAGCGCCACCGGATCCTGACCGGGAAAGTGCACCCAGAGCACATCCATTTCGAAACTGACATGGTCCGGATTTGTTTCCTGCATGATCAGGTCGAAAAGCGTCCCGTTACCGTACGGCTCGAATTCAAAGCCGTGGTTGTGGTAGACAAAGACCAGCCCGTTGTCGTGCAGCTGTTTTCCGATCCGGTTAAAATCCTCGGCCGTTTTGCGGGCCGCTTCGGGCGTAAACTTGCCCTGGCGGGGCACCGAACCCAGCCGCACGTATTTGGCCCCGAGCGTTTTGGCGTTCTGGACCACCATATCCATCTTGTTATTCAGGTCGTTGTACCCAACGCCGTAGCTGGTACAGCGCATACCCCGTTCGTCGAGCATCCGGCGCAGGTTTTCGGCCGTCTGCCCGAAGAGATTCGACATCTCCATGTTGGTGATGCCCAGGGCTTTAATTTTATCGAGCGTCCCCGGAACATCCTTGGCAAACTGATTACGGAAGGTATAGGACACCATGCCCGGCGTTTCCCGCAGCGTTTTGCCGAATTTCTGGGCCAGGCTTTCGGTGGCGATCAGGCCCGTCAGCAACAGGGCCAGCAACTGTGTTTTCATGATCGGTCAGGTTTTAGGAATCAAAGGCCGAATAAGGCTGGCTTTACCCAAACCGCCCCGTTGCCTGCCTTTCACCAGTCTTCGTCTTCAAACGCCCGGTAGGCACGGCTCAGCTCGTCGTAGGTCTTCTGGTTGCCCTGCGAGCTGGCCAGTTCAAGGCCCCGCTCGAAGGTGGTTCTGGCCCGTTCCCGGTCTTCGCCCTCGGCATAAAGGGTCGCCGCCTGATAATACGTCGGCAGGTAGTCCGGGTGCCGGGTCAGCAGGATTTCGAGGTAATGCAGGGCCTGGGCGGGGTCTCCGGCCACGTATTCCATCGCCAGCGCATAGTGGTTGAAGGGTTCATCGGGTTGCTCCTGCACGTACTGCTCCAGAAGGTTGATTCGGGCCTGATTCATGAAAATAAAATTAGTATGCAAGCATACGGATAATTGAAAAACGAATGTAATTTAGCCGCGTTAAAACTGGATTGGTGGTTGATCCGTTTGGATGATTACCGGATTTGCCCGGTTTACCGCACGGTTTCCCCAATCGCTATCCACTAAACCAATTGCTCCGAAGGCCTATGAAAATTCTAGTGTGCGTCACCAGTGCTCCGGACACGACCACAAAAATCACCTTCACCGACAATAACACCAAACTCAACAAGGCGGGTGTACAGTTCATCACGGGTCCCTACGACGACTACGCCCTTTCGCGGGCCGTGGAACTGAAGGAACAGCTTGGCGGTACGGTTACGGTGCTGACCGTTGGCGAGGCCGATACTGAGCCGGTGATCCGGAAGTGTCTGGCCGTAGGCGCCGACGACGCCATCCGCGTTAATGCCGAACCGACCGACGCCTTTTTTGTAGCCGAACAGATCGCGGCCATTGCCAAACAGAATCAATACGACCTCATCCTGATGGGCCGGGAATCCATCGACTACAACGGTGGCCAGGTCCACGGAATCGTCGGGGAAATGCTCGGCATTCCTTCCATCACCCCGGTCATGAAACTCGACATCAGCGGCAGCACCGCCCAGCTGGTGCGGGAAATCGAAGGCGGGAAGGAAGAGCTTGAAGCCTCGCTCCCGCTCGTCCTGGGCTGCCAGGAGCCCATTGCCGAATGGAAAATCCCCAACATGCGGGGCATCATGACGGCCCGGACCAAACCCCTGAAGGTGGTCGAACCCAGCGGTACGGATACGCTGACCAGCGTGGCCGCCTACGAATTGCCGGCACCGCGCGGGGCCTGTAAGATGATTCCCGCCGACCAGGCTGAGACCCTCGTTCAGTTCCTCCGCACGGAAGCTAAAATTCTTTAACCTGACGGGACCGTAGCCTTTGGATCCATTTTTGGCCATGCTAGCGGGCTCCTCACAAACCACATCCGAATCCATGTCTGTACTTGTTTTTGTCGAACTTGACGAAGGAGCGCTGAAAAAATCATCGCTCGAAGCGGTATATTACGGCGCTCAGGTAGCCGAAAAAATGGGCACGACGGCCACGGCGGTCGTGCTGGGTGAAGCCGACGGAACTGAGCTGGCGAAGGCCGGCCGGTTCGGGGCCGCGCGGGTGCTACATGCCGCCGACGCCCGCCTGAACGAAGGCAACGGCATGGCCTACGCCAGCGTCCTGGCCGAAGCCGCCAACCAGGAAGGTGCCCAGGTGATCGTGCTGGCCAAGTCCTCGCTTGGGGATGCCATGGCCGCCCGCCTGGCAGGCAAGCTCAAAGCCGGTCTGGCCGCCAACGTGATCGAATTGCCGGACCTGACCAACGGTTTCCGGGTAAAACGCAGCATTTATACCGGTAAAGCCTTTGCCTATACGGAGCTGACGGCCGACAAAAAGATCCTGGCCATCAAGAAAAACACCCTGACGCCGGAGGAAAAAGAAGCAACCGCCGAAATCGTTTCCTTCCAGCCGGCCCTCAATGATGCTGACTTTGCCGTTAAGGTGAACAAGACCGAGAAGGCGACGGGCGACGTCCTGCTGCCCGAAGCGGATCTGGTCGTATCGGCCGGCCGCGGGTTGAAGGGCCCGGAAAACTGGGGCATCGTCGAAGAGCTGGCCAAGGCACTGGGTGCGGCGACGGCCTGTTCCAAGCCCGTTTCTGACCTCGACTGGCGGCCTCACCACGAACACGTGGGCCAGACCGGTATCAAAGTAAGCCCGAATCTGTATATTGCCTGCGGTATTTCCGGCGCAATTCAGCATCTGGCGGGTGTAAACTCTTCCAAGGTGATCGTAGTTATCAACAAAGATCCGGATGCGCCGTTCTTCAAATCGGCCGATTACGGCATTGTTGGTGACGTTTTTGATGTGTTACCCCGGCTGACGAAGGCGGTGCAGTCCCTTTAGTGGTCAGCTGCAGGGGGTCGGGTGCTGATAAAAATGCGTCACCGACCACCTGCCAAACACCGCTAAATTTCTAAATTTGCACCGTGGAGAAAATAAAACTAGAAATATTGGGCTTATCACCCAGCCAGTCACAGTCCGGTTCGTTTGCGCTGGTATTGGGTGAGGAATACGGCAACCGGCGGTTACCCATCATCATTGGTATGTTCGAGGCTCAGGCCATCGCCATCGAGATCGAGAAAATCGTACCGAACCGCCCGATGACCCACGATCTGTTCAAGTCATTTGCGGAAAAATTTGGTTATACCGTTCGGGAAATTGTCATCTCGGACCTGCGCGAAGGGATTTTCTTTGCGCGTATAGTCTGCACCGACGGTACCCGCGAGACCGTAGTCGATTCCCGCCCCTCCGACGCCATTGCCATCGGCATCCGGTTTAACGTTCCGATTTACACGTACGAATCCATCCTGTCCGAGGCCGGCATCACCGCTTCGGCAGCCGAAGAGAGCGACGATCCGGAAGAACTGGTCTCCCAGTCGGTCCGCTCGACCCGCTCGCTTTCGGACCAGCTGAAGGACATGACCTTCGACGAGCTCCAGAAAATGCTCGACGAGGCGCTGGCCCGGGAAGAGTACGAGAAAGCGGCCAAGATCCGCGATGAGATGAGCCGCCGGAATTAAGACCTCCAGCCCCGTTTCGGGGCTTTTTTTTTACCCGTCCCGCCCGAAACCGGGAACCAGCATTCGCTTCCTTCCTGGCGAAATCCCTATCTTCACGAACAACCCCTAACCGCATGAAAAAGCTTCTATTCCATCTGTGGCTGGCCCTTGCCCTACCGCTGGCCGCTTTCGCCCAGAAATCACCCCTTCTTCAGGAAGCCAAGCCCGAAACCGTGGGCTTCGACGCCGAACGGCTTGCCCGGATCGACCGCGTGATGCAGGATTACGTTCGCCAGGGGAAACAGGCCGGCATTATCACCTTCATTGCCCGCAACGGCAAAATCGTCCACTACAAAGCCTACGGCCAGGACGATACCGAAGCCCGCACGCCGCTCAAGCGCGACGCCATAGTCCGGATCGCCTCACAGACCAAGGCCATTACCAGCGTAGCGGTGATGATGCTCTTCGAGGAAGGACGCTTCCTGCTGGATGATCCCATTTCGCTGTACATTCCGGCCTTCAAGAATCCAAAGGTACTCGATAAGTTTAACGAGAAAGACTCCACCTATACCGCCGTTCCGGCCAGGCGGGAAATCACGATTCGGCAGCTACTGTCTCATACCTCCGGCATCAGTTACGCGAGCATCGGTACCAAAGAAGCCAATGCCATCTACGCCAAGGCGAAAATTCCGAGCGGCATCGGAACGCCCAACGAAAAACTATCCCAGGCCATCAACGCCCTGGCTGCCCTGCCGCTCATCCACCAGCCGGGGGAACGCTGGACCTACGGCTTGAATACCGATGTGCTGGGTTACCTGGTTGAAGTCGTATCCGGCCAGTCGTTCGACGCCTTCCTGCGGAGCCGTCTGTTCGAACCGCTGGGCATGAACGATACCTATTTTTACCTGCCGCGCGAAAAACAAGGCCGGCTGGCAACGCTCTATACCGAGAAAGAGGACAAAAGCCTGACGAAGATGCCGGCGCAGAACGGCGTTAGCCCCGACTATCCCAAAACCGCCGGTACCTACTACTCCGGTGGGGCAGGGCTCTCCTCGACAGCTTACGATTACGCGGTTTTCCTGCAGATGCTCCTCAACGGGGGCGAGTACAACGGTAAACGCATTCTTTCCCCGGCTACGGTCCGCATGATGATCAGCAACCAGATCGGCGGGCTGAACCTCGGGGCGAAAAAATTCGGCCTCGGCTTTGGCCTGACGACCCCGGCGGAATCTGCCCGGATGCCGGTTTCGGAGGGGTCCTTCGACTGGGGAGGCATTTTCGGAACCACCTACTGGGCCGACCCGCGGGAGGGCGTCGTGGCCCTGATTCTCACCCAGAAATACCCGAACACCAACAGCGGCGACCTGGCCGACAAATTCCGCGTGCTGGTCTACCAGGCCCTGACCGCCTCGGAACAACCCATGGTCGAGGCTCACCGCTGACCACATTCACCCACCGGCCTTTCAGGCGAGCCAACGGCTTCACCGGATGCCGTCGAACTCGCCTGAAGGGCCGGTGAGTTTCTTAATTTTTCCTAAAACCTCGGCTGCCCGCTCGCCGGTACCGCAACGGTTCGGGCAAAATGCCTATTTTTGCGGGGTATCAAACCGTCTGTGTTTGTCTTTATGGCTTCCAAAAAGAAAGTGGGTTCGTATCCGAGCGGGATGATTCTTTTTAGCCTGACCTCGGCCCTCTTCCTGATCGGGTTCTGCGGCATGCTGGCGCTGCAGTCCAAAAAACTCGTCAGTTATATCCGGGAAAACAACGAAGTGAGGGCGTTTCTGGACAAGGATGTAGACTCCACCAAGCTCCAGCCGCTGATGACAACCCTGGCCGCCAAGCCCTACGTGCTCTACACCGGTGCCCAGCCCCAGATTACGTTTGTCAGCCGCGACGTGGCCGCCCGGGAGTTTATCGCCGAGACCAAGGAAGATTTCCGGGATTTTCTGACCGAGAACCCGCTGCGCGACAGTTACCGCATCAAGCTGCGGGAGGATTATTTTGAAGAAGCCCGGTTGCAGGCCATCAAAAAAGATCTGGAATCGGTCAATGGGGTGTTTGAAGTCGTCTACCAGGAAAACATCGTCGACGAAATCAACCGGAACATCACCAAGGTTTACCTGGTGCTTTCCTGTTTCGCCATCATTCTGCTGGTGATTATCATCGTGCAGATGAACCATACGATCCGGCTGGCGCTGTATTCGCAACGCCTGCTGATCCGCAGCATGCAGCTCGTCGGGGCAACCAACGGCTTTATCCAGCGGCCGTTTCTGCAACGGGGCGTCGTCCAGGGCATCATCGGGGGCCTGATCGCCTCGGCCCTGCTGGTGGCTCTGCAGCAGCTGGCGGTCCGGCAGATCGAAGGGCTGGCGATGCTGCAGGAACCCGAAAAGCTGGCGATCCTCTTCGGCGGGCTGATCGGTCTGGGCATTCTAATCGGTCTGATCAGTACCTTCCAGGCGGTACACCGGTATCTGCGGATGTCGCTGGATGAGCTGTACTGAAGCGATATAGTTTAGGGTTTAGGGTTTATTGTTTATGGTTCAGGGTAAAACGATGAACCTTTCCACAATACAATAAACTATATACCTTAAACTATAAACCCTAAACAACAAACTATAAACAGTAACCATGAATAAACTACCCTTCGGCCGGGCCAACTACACGATGATGATCGTGGGAATCGTCGTCATTTTGCTTGGGTTCTTCGTCATGAGCCTGGACACGGAAGAGTTTGGCTTCGGTACCCTGGGCCTGACCATCGGGCCGCTGATCGTCATGAGCGGTTTCATCCTTGAATTCTTTGCCATTCTTCGCCGTCCCGGTACCGACCGCTCCTAAGCAGTAGCAATGAACATTCTGCACGCCATCATGCTGGCCATCGTGGAAGGTCTGACCGAATTTTTGCCGGTTTCCTCCACGGGGCACATGATCATCTACTCTTCCCTGGCCGGCATCAGTGCCAGCGAGTTCACCAAATTATTCACCGTCAACATTCAGTTCGGCTGCATCCTGTCGGTGCTGGTGCTGTACCGCCGCCGCTTCCTGGTGGAAGCCCGCCGGGCCGGTGCCGACCAGCCGTTCTGGCTTCGCCGGCTGCCGTCCGGCCTGCAAAAGGCCGTTTCGCCCAAGGCCGGCCTGCTCGACTTTTACATCAAGATTTTTGTCGCTTTTCTGCCGGCGGCCGTCATCGGCTTCCTGCTGAATGATTTCATCGATTCCCTCCTGGAAAACGTGACGGTCGTGGCCATCACCCTGCTCCTGGGCGGGGTGGTCCTGGTTTACATCGACCGACTCATCAACGCCGTTCCCCGCGACTACGACGTGACTTTCCCGGAAGCGATCCGGATCGGTTTCTTCCAGTGCATCGCCATGATTCCGGGCGTGTCCCGCTCGGCTGCGACCATCATCGGTGGCATGTTTCAGGGCCTCACCCGGACCCAGGCCGCAGAATTCTCCTTCTTCCTGGCGGTACCGACCATGGCCGCCGCAACCGGCTACAAGACCCTAAAGGCCCTGCCTATGCTGGGAAGTGAGGAAATAAAGCTGCTGCTGATCGGGAATGCGGTCGCCTTCGTGGTGGGCCTGCTGGCGATTCGCGGTTTTGTCAGCTTCCTGACGCGTTACGGCTTCCGGGTTTTCGGCTATTACCGCATTATCCTGGGCCTGCTCCTGCTGGGGCTGACGGCGGCCGGCGTCAAGCTTGATGTTGTTTAGGATGGAGTTGAGGGTAGAATGGTTACTAGGGTTTCCTGGCTTAAGGCTGTCTCAAAAGAACTTCCCTGCAGGTAATCAACCATGTAAACCATCCCAACCCTTTTAACCATCCAGGCAATCTCACCGATCCAGCCATTTCCATCTGATTATGAACCAACCCACCCCCGATCCCGGCCGCGTCCTGCTGATCGACAAACCGCTCGAATGGACATCCTTCGACGTGGTCAACAAACTGCGGTACGCCTGTAAATTCAAGAAAATCGGGCACGCGGGCACGCTGGACCCCTTGGCGACGGGGCTGCTGATTCTCTGTACCGGAAAAAAAACCAAGGAAATCGATCAGTACCAGGCGCAGGAGAAGGAATATACCGGAACGCTGGTGCTGGGCAAGACTACGCCCTCGGTCGATCTGGCAACCGAATTCGATGCCGAGTACGACCTCAGCGGCCTGCTTCCGGAGGCTATTCAATCGGCCGCTCGGCAGCTGACTGGTGAAATTCAGCAGATTCCGCCCATTTATTCGGCGGTCCGGGTCAACGGGGAGCGGCTTTACGAAAAAGCACGCCGGGGCGAAACGGCCGAGGGCATTGAAGGCGGCATCAAGTCCCGGACAGTGCTGGTCTCGGTCTTTGAGGTCGATATAACCCGCTTTCCGGAGGTGGATTTTCGCATTGTTTGTTCAAAAGGCACCTATATTCGCAGCCTGGTACGGGATCTGGGGCTTTTGCTCGAAAATGGTGCGTACCTGAAAGCCCTGCGCCGAACCCGCATCGGCTCCTTCCGGGTGGAGGAGGCCGATACCGTAACGGGCTTTATCGAACGCTTTAAGCACGAACAGGCTGAAGGCTGAATTCCCTATGACCGTCTACCACGGCATCGATTCCTTTCAGCCCCTGCCCTACGCGGTTGTCACCAGCGGCACCTTCGACGGGGTCCATCTGGGTCACCAGACCATTCTGAACCGACTGACGGAAATTGCCCGTACCAATGGCGGGCAGACGGTCGTTCTGACCTTCTGGCCGCATCCGCGTACGGTAGTGGCCAACGACAGCCAGAACCTGCGCCTGCTGTCGACCCTGGAAGAGAAAACCGAACTGCTCGCCCAGGCCGGGGTCGATAACCTGGTGGTGATACCGTTTACCCGCTCCTTTTCGGAGCTGACTTCCGAGGAATTCATCCGCCAGATCCTGATCGATAAAATTGGTACCCGAAAACTGGTCATCGGCTACGACCACCGCTTCGGCCGTCACCGGGAAGGCGGTTTTGACTACATCCGGGCCAATGCCGAATCCTACGGTTTTGAAGTGGAAGAAATTCCGCGTCAGGACGTCGATGCCGTCGGGGTCAGTTCGTCCAAGATTCGGGCGGCTCTTCTGGAAGGGAATCTGCAAACGGCCATCCAGTTTCTGGGTCGCCCGTATAGCCTGACCGGTACCATCGTCAAAGGCCGGCAGCTCGGCCGAACCATCGGCTTTCCGACGGCCAACATTCAGGTGGATGACCCCAACAAGCTCATTCCGGCCAACGGCGTTTATGCCGTTGAGGTTATCTACCGGAACACCGTCTATGCCGGGGCAATGAATATCGGCAACCGGCCTACCGTCGCCGGGACCAACCGAACGATCGAAGTCTTTCTGCTGGATTTTGACCAGGATATCTACGGGGAACACCTCAGCGTTCGGCTCCGCGCCTACCTGCGGCCGGAACTGAAATTTAACGGCCTGCCGGAGCTGGTGGAACAAATGCAGCGGGACGTCGCCCAGACGCGGGAAATCCTGGGCCGGTGAGAGCCGGTTTTGGCACCAGGACGTGATAAACGGTTTCCGTCCCGGTGCCCTGTCCTGTACCTTTGCGGGGTTAAGTGTCACCCTCCCGTAATGATCCGACTAGTACTCTGCTTTTTCCTGACCGGTTGTTCCCTTAGTTTTGCCCAGGACGCCGTTATTTTTGCTCCAGATTCAAATGCCAGGACCCTGCCAGCCCGCCCGATAACCAGTAATCTGCGTATTGATGGCCGGCTGGATGAGCCTGCCTGGCAAACGGCGCCTCAAGTATCTCAATTTGTGATGGTTGAGCCGGTGCAGGGAGGCCGCCCCAGGCAGGAAACCCAGGTTCGCGTCCTTTACACCCAGCAGTATCTCTACATTGCCGCCTTTTGCCGGGATTCGCTGGGCCGGCGGGCGTTGCGGGTCACGGACTTCCGGCGGGATTTTAACAACCGCGCCCACGATCATTTCGGCATTGCGATCGACGGTTTCAGCGACAAGCGGAACGCCATGATGCTGATGACCAATCCCTACGGCACCCAGCGCGACCTGCTTTCCTTCGATGATGTCCTGTACGATACCGACTGGGATGGTCTCTGGCGGGTTCGTACTTCCAGGTTGGATTCCGGGTGGGTAGCCGAGTTCGCCATACCCTGGCAAACCCTGCGCTATCCGAAATCCGCCGACAGTACCCAGACCTGGGGCATCAACTTTTTCCGCAACCGCCGGATGAGTAACGAACTCTCGGCCTGGTCGCCCTACCCCCGGGCATTCAGTCCGCTCCGGATGGATTATGCCGGCAAACTGACCCAAATCCAACCACCGCCGCCCTCGCCTAACATTCAGATTAACCCTTACCTGTTAAGTGCCTATGATCGGTACCAGGGCCCGGAGGCCAGCGACCGAAGCCAGGCCGCCTTGAAGCTGGGCGGGGAGATTAAATGGGCGATCAATTCCAACAGCGTCCTGGACCTGACCTTCAACACCGACTTTGCCCAGGCCGACGCCGACCGCCAGGTAAATAACGTCACCCGCTTTTCGGTATTCTTCCCCGAACGGCGCCAATTCTTTCTCGAAAATGCCAGTCTGTTTGGAGCAGGGCTGCGTCCCAACGACGATTTCTCCGGGGGCAGCATGCGGATCCAGCCTTTCTTCAGCCGCCGGATCGGACTGGATGAAGCCGGCAACCCAATTTCCATCCAGGCCGGAGCGCGGTATGTGTACCGTTCGTTGAGGCGGAATTACGGGGGACTGCTCATGCGGCAGGGCGGCGGCGACCAGCCGGTCACTTCCTTTGCGGTAGGGCGGTTTTCGCAGAACATCGGCGCCCAGAACCGGATCGGGGGCCTTTTTACGCTGCGGCAGCAGGCAGGCTTCGACTCTCTACCCGGCCAGACCGAGTGGCTGGGAATGGTTGACGGGTTCTTCCGCTTCAACGCGGCGCATTCGCTAAGTACGATGCTGATGCAGTCGGCGACGCCCGATGGCCGGGGCGGCGGCATGGCGGGTTATGCCCAATATACCTACGCGACCAATCAGTGGAAATTCTGGTGGACGCAATCGTTTGTCAGCCAGCAGTTCAATCCGTCGGTGGGCTTTGTTTCCCGCAACGACGTCATCGCCACCACACCGGGCGTTTTCTGGTATAATCGGGGCCAGTGGATTCCCTTCAAAAAATGGATCCGGGCCTTTGAACCCGGCATCACGACGGAATTCTACCACCAGGCTTCCACGGGTCGGCTGATCGAACGCCAGATCGCCATCAATCCGATCTGGCTGAACTTTCAGACCGGGGGCTTTTTCGGTTTTATGGTCACACCGACTTACCAGTACCTGACCGAGACCTTCGCGCCGCTGGGGGTTACCATCGCGCCGGGAGCCTATCACTATAACCGGTATACGTTCTGGGTGTCGACCGACCCATCGCGCAAAGTCAGTTCGATTCTGAATTACGAGCTGGGCAGCTATTACGACGGACGGTTGGGTACCGCCGACTGGACCGTCCGCTACGCCCCCATTCCGCATATTTCCCTGAACGCGCGCTTCACGCACAACCGGTTCCGGGATATCGGGGAGGCCAACACCAGCCGCAGCGTTGCGCTGTACACCGTAGAGGGTCGTTTTGCGCTGAACCCTAGGGTGCAGCTGATCGGCTTTTACCAGAAAAACACAGACAACAACCGCGACATTTACAACATCCGGCTGGCCTGGGAATACCGTCCGCTCTCGTTTGTGTACCTGGTTTTCAACCACCGCGGCTACCAGCAGACCAACTCCCGCTTAGCCGAGCAGCATGTCATTGGGAAGGTTAGTTTTTTGAGGCAATTTTAGTTATTGACGTTTGACATTTGACTTTTGACTTTTGAAAAAAAAAGCTCTCATACGAGAGCCTTCCTCTTTTTGATCAAACGTCAAATGTCAAACGTCAAAACTCAAGACACCTTCACATAACTCCCCAAACACTTCACTTCGGCGGCATGGTGCTGGAGGATTTCCCGGACTTCCGGGTCATCGCAATGGCCTTCGAATTCGATCAGGAACCAGTACTTGAACGAGGCGCCGTCGCGGAGCGGGCGGCTTTCGATTTTGGTCAGGTTGATAGCCCGGGCGTCGAACTCCTGGAGGAATTGCGCCAGCACGCCGGGTTTGTTGGTATTCTGTAGCTTAGCGACGATGGTCGTCTTATCCTTTCCGCTTTTCTGGTTCTGAAAATTCTTGGCCAGAATCAGGAAGCGGGTTCGGTTCAGGTCCGAATCTTCGATGTTATCAAACAGCACCGGTACGCCGAAGAGCTTGGCCGCAATATGCGAACAGATGGCCGCCGCCCGGGGGTTCTGGGCGGCCAGTTTGGCGGCCTTCGAGGTCGACTCCACGGGCACCATCTCCACGTTGGCCCCCTCGAAGTATTCGTTCAGGAATTTCCCGCACTGCCGGAAGGCAATGTCCTTGGAGTAAATATGGGTGAGATCGTGGAGCTTATCGGTCTGGGTAGCGAAGGTAAAGTGGACCGGAATATGCGCCTCCGCGGCAATCTGTAATTCCTTTTCCAGCAGCAGGTCGATCGTTTCGTTGACGACGCCTTCCTGGTTATTCTCAATCGGTACCACCCCAAACCGGGCCCTGCCGGTCTCGACGCTTTCGAAGACCGACCGAATCGTGGGCAGGGCCATGTACTCACTCATCGCCCCAAACCGGCTTTCGGCAGCCTGGTGGGTAAAGCTGCCATCCGGCCCCAGGAAGGATACCCGTTCGGGCAGTTCCAGGTTCCGCTCTACGGCAAACACCTCCAGAAAGATGGCTTCAATGGCGGAAGTGGAAAGCGGACCGTCGTTCTGTTCGTTCAGCCGGGTCAGAATCTGCCGTTCGCGTTCGGGGCGGTAAATGATGGCGTTGCTGGCTTTTTTGACTTCACCCACTTTACGCACCAGTTCCATCCGCTTATTGAGCAGGTGAAGCAGTTGGTCATCAATCGCGTCGATCTGGGTCCGGAGGGATTCTAGGGTCATAATGAGTTAAAAATTAAAAGTCAAAAATTAAAAGTAAGCTGTCGCCTTCCTGAGTTTCCACCTGAGCGTCAGCCAACTTTTAATTTTTAACTTTTCACTTTTAATTTAAACAAGGGCTACATCCTCCACATCCTTTTCAACGCGGAGGTTTTCGATGATGAAGCGCTGGCGGTCGGGGGTGTTTTTGCCCATGTAGTAGCTGAGGAGCTTGGGAATGGAGGTTTCCTTCTCCATGATCACCGGCTCCAGCCGCATGTTCTCCCCAATGAAGAGACCGAACTCTTCCGGGGAGATTTCACCCAGGCCTTTGAAGCGGGTGATTTCCGCTTTCTTACCGCCTTTTGTCAGTTTGTTGATGGCCCGCTGCTTGTCTTCTTCCGAATAGCAATAGACGGTTTCCTTGTGGTTCTTCGGATTCCGTACCCGGAAAAGGGGCGTTTCGAGGATGTAAAGATGGCCGTTCCGGACGAGATCCGGAAAAAATTGCAGGAAAAACGTCAGCATCAGCAGCCGGATGTGCATACCGTCGACGTCGGCGTCGGTAGCGATCACGATCCGGTTGTAGCGCAGGCTGTCCAGGCCGTCCTCGATATCCAGGGCGTGCTGGAGCAGGTTGAACTCCTCGTTTTCGTAGACAACCTTTTTGGTCAGGCCGAAGCAGTTCAGGGGCTTACCGCGCAGGCTGAATACCGCCTGGGTCTGCACGTTCCTGGACTTGGTGATGGAACCGCTGGCGGAGTCCCCCTCCGTAATGAAAAGCGTGGTATTGAGCCGATCCTCCGACTTGGCATCGGGCAGGTGAATCCGGCAGTCGCGCAGCTTTTTGTTGTGCAGGTTGGCTTTCTTGGCCCGTTCGTTGGCCAGTTTCTTGATACCCGCCAGTTCCTTCCGCTCCCGCTCCGACTGCTCGATTCGCTTTTTGAGGGCATCCCGAACGGCCGGATTCATGTGAAGGTAATCGTCGAGCCGGTCCTTCACGAAGTCAATAACGAAAGAGCGTACCGACTGGCTCTCCGGATCGGGAGCCATGGTGACCGAGCCCAGCTTGGTTTTCGTCTGGGATTCAAAGACCGGCTCCTGCACCCGAACGCTGATGGCGGCGATAATGGAGGCCCGGATATCGGAGGTATCGTAGTTTTTGTCGAAGTGCTTGCGAACGGTTTCCACGACGGCTTCCTTCAGCGAGTTCTGGTGCGTTCCGCCCTGGGTGGTATACTGACCGTTGACAAAGGAGTAGTATTCCTCACCGTACTGGTTGCCGTGCGTCATGGCAATCTCAATATCATGCCCTTTCAGGTGAATGATTGGATAGCGCAGGGCATCCTCGTCGGTCTTATTCCGCAGAAGATCCAGCAGACCGTTCTGAGAAACGTATTTCTGTTTGTTGAAATTGATGATCAGGCCCGCGTTCAGGTAGCAGTAGTTCCAGATCATGGAGTCGACGAACTGCGACCGGTAGTGGAAATTCTTGAAGACGGTATTGTCAGGCTCAAAGCAAACGAGCGTACCGTTCCGTTCGGTAGTGGCCTCCTCTCCCTGCTGTTTCAGCATCCCCCGTTCGAACTCGGCCCAGACGGTCTTGCCTTCGCGGAACGACTGCACCTTAAAATAAGAAGACAGGGCGTTAACGGCCTTGGTACCGACGCCGTTGAGGCCGACCGACTTCTGGAAGGCACCGGAATCGTACTTGCCGCCGGTATTGATTTTGGAAACGACATCCACCACCTTACCCAGCGGAATGCCCCGGCCGTAGTCGCGTACTTCGATCCGGTGGTCGGTTACCTTTACATCGATCGCTTTGCCGAAGCCCATGACGTGTTCGTCGATGCAGTTATCCATGGTTTCCTTCAGAAGGACGTAAATGCCGTCATCCGCCGCGGCGCCGTCACCGAGCTTACCGATGTACATGCCCGGACGAAGACGGATGTGTTCCCGCCAGTCTAGCGAACGAATACTATCTTCGGTGTACTGAACGTTGTTAGTATCTGCCATACGTATAGGGTGAATTGATCCGGTCAGGGCTGGAAATGCTTGAGTGGACAACATTGTTTTTGTCCAAAATCAGACCGCTCCCGGCAGACCAGACAAGCCGCGGATTAGATCGCAAAATATGAAAATAGGCCGCGCAAAAGAAAACTGTTTAAAATGATTGAAAAGTTCACGTAATTTGGTGGCCGAAAATAGATATACTGTAAACTCAGTGGTTAACACCCGAATAGCGCTGAACCTATCCGCTTCCTGCAGCCTTTTCGTATCTTAAAAATATGCAAAAACTTCCAATTTTAAAGCGTTTCCAGCCGAAATTTTCCATACCTTCTCCCATGCAACGGATCCGCCGCACCCTACTAGGTGTGCTTCTGATCGGCACGGTCCTGGACGCTACCGCACAGGTGGTTCCGGGGCCGACCAGCCCTGCTCCTTCCCAACTACCAGCCGGTGTTCCCCGACCGGGTCAAGTTCCGGGTAACGCCCGTCCGGGTCAGCCAGCCAACACCCAAACGCCGGCCGGTCGGACCCAGCCCGGCAATACCGGCACCAACCAGCCGGGCGGACGCACCCAGTCCGGTCAACCCAATAACCAGCCCGGTGGCCGTACCCAGCAGGGTCAGCCCGGATCGCAGACCGGAGGCCGTACCGCACCCGGACAACCCGGTACCGGTCAGGCCGGTGACGCCAGCGGCGACAACGTCAACCGCGACCGCCGCAGCACTGCCGATGATCCCTTCAGCGAAATGGTGGAGGACAACCAGCAGGGCGCCCAGGAAGACGCCTATGCATCCATCCGACGCCGGGAGCTGGAAGAGCAGAAACGCAAACTCTTCGGCTACGAGATCTTCAACAACCCGAACCTGCGGGCCACCTTCGAACCGAACCTTCGGATCGCGACCCCGGCAGGCTACGTAATCGGCCCGGACGATATCCTCAATGTAAACATTTACGGGTTTTCGGAAGCCAATTACCAGCTGACGGTTAACCCCGAAGGAAATGTCTACATCGAACGGATCGGGCCGGTCTTCGTGCAGGGCCTGACCATTGACGCCGCCCGGAACCGGCTGCGCGACCGCCTGTCGAAAATCTTCGTGGGCCTCAAAAGCAGCTCCTACGGCCCGGCCAATACCTATATGGTCGTTACCCTGGGCAATATCCGGAGCATCCGCGTCTCGGTTCTCGGTGAAGCCAACCGCCCCGGGACCTACACGCTTTCCTCCCTGGCTACGGCCCTCAACGCCATTTACGAATCCGGTGGTCCTAACGAAATCGGCTCCTACCGCGTCGTGAACGTCATCCGCAACAACCGGGTGATCAGCCGTCTCGACCTGTACGACTTCCTCACCTCGGGCGTGCAGAACAATAACGTACGGCTGCAGGACAACGACGTCATTCGCTTTACCACCTTCCGCTCCCGGGTAGAGATTCAGGGGACGGTCAAACGAAACAACATCTTCGAACTCCTGCCGGGCGAATCCATGCAGCGCCTGCTTGAGCTGGCCGGCGGCTTTACCAGCAACGCCTACAAATCCCGCCTGAAAGTAACCCGCTTCACCAACCGGGAATTGAAAGTGGTGGATGTTACGGAAGCGGACTTCAAATCGTTCGAACTGCAGGACGGCGACAAGGTATCGGCCGAGCAGGTCCTCGACCGCTACGAAAACCAGGTGAACATCCAGGGCGCCGTTTTCCGTCCGGGTCTTTACTCCCTCGACCAGAACAAAACGCTGCGGCAACTGCTGCAAAGCGCCGAAGGGCTCCGCGGGGATGCCTTCACGGGCCGGATCAACCTGATCCGGACGCGGGACGACATGGCCGTTGAGAACATTTCCCTCAACCTGGCCAATATCCTCAACGGCATCGATCCGGACATCGAGCTGAAGCGCGAGGACCAGATCATCGTTCCCTCCCGCTTCGAAATGGCCGAGCAGGCGAACGTGACCATTCGCGGGGAGATCAACAACCCCATCAACACGGTTCCGTACACGGCCAACATGACGCTCGAGGACCTGATCCTGCGGGCCGGTGGCCTCCGTGAATCGGCGGCTTCTTCCCAGGTGGAAGTCGTTCGCCGGAAAAAAGACGTCGATCCGAACTCCACGACCGCCCAGATTGCGGAAATCTACCGCTTCGACGTGGGTCGTGACCTGAGCATCAACGCGCGGAACACCGGGTTTATCCTCGAGCCTTTCGACGAAGTCATTGTCCGCCGCTCCCCGAACTACCGGGAGCAGTCCTACGCAACCGCCCAGGGCGAGGTGATCATCCCGGGCCAGTATCCGTTGCGGACCAAGGACCAGCGCATTTCCGACCTGGTCAAGCTGGCCGGCGGCCTGACGCCTTATGCCTACGTGGAGGGTGCCACCCTCATCCGGACCCGGGTGCTCAGCCAGGAAGAGCAGAACCAGCGCGCCAACGCCCTGGTCGAGCTGGCCGACGACAGCCGGAAGACCGCCGTGGAGGTCAACATGTCCGACAAGGAAACCATCGGCATCAACCTGAAGCGCATTCTGGAACGTCCGGGTTCGGCGGAAGACATGCTGCTGCTGGAAGGAGATGTGCTGGAGATTCCGAAGCGCCTGGAGACCGTCCGCGTACAGGGCGAAGTGCTGCTGCCGACGACGGTGAAGTACCGTAACGGACAGACCTTCCAGGATTACATTTCCCAGGCCGGTGGTTTTACCAACAGCTCTTCGCGCAAGCGGGCTTATGTGGTGTACGCCAACGGATCGGCTGACCGCACCCGGAAATTTGGCTTTTTCAACGTTTACCCGCGCGTGGAACCCGGTTCGGAAATCATCATTCCGCGCCGGACGACCGGGGATCTGACGCCGCAGCAGGTGCTGCAGCAGGCTACGGCGGTTGTTTCGTCGGTCATGACGCTGATTCTGGCGGTACTGGCCTTCCGGAACATTCGTTAAGGCAGATAGCAGAGAAACTAAAGATAACAGAAAAACGACGGTAGGTACCAGGTGAAAAGAAGCTAAGGATGCCCAGGCCACTAGTATCGGCCATCCATTCTTTCTTCTTTTCGCTTACCGTTAAAACTCATAAACAGGCGTTTGCACATGATAGAGGAGATGCAGCCGGCCCACCGGGTTCGCCCGGTTCCGCCCGACCAGATTTCGCCTAAATCGGTCATTTTGAAAGTTATTCAGGCGAAGAACACCCTGCTTCGCAACTGGAAGCTGGTACTGATCCTGATGCTCGTCGGGGGAGCCATCGGCTTTGCCGTCGACCAGTTCAACACCAAGAAGCCGACCTTCACGGCCACCATCACCTTCAACCTCGGGGGCGGCTCCTCGGGCAGCCCGTTCGGCGGACTGGGTGATCTGGCCGGGGCCTTCGGCCTGAGCGGTTCGGCGCCGGATGCCAACATCTTTACCGGCGATAACTTCCTGTACTACGCCAAGTCGCGGCCAATTTTCGAAAAAGCCCTGATGAAGGAAGTGACCATCAACGGGAAAAAGGTGCTGCTGGTGAACCACTACATTGAAAAAAGCGGCATTCGCGACGAGGACTGGGAGGACAATGACACCCTCCGGGCGTTCCGGTTCCCCAAGAAAGAGGTTAAAAACTTCAACAAGCTGGAAAACGAGGCGATGGGCCTCATCTTCAGCCGGCTTACCGGGGAAACGACCGTTTTTCAGCCCGACCGCAAATCTTCCTTCATGAGCCTGAAGACCGGTACCCAATCCGAGCTTCTCTCGAAGGTATGGGCCGAAACGCTGCTGGAGACCATTGAGGAAGACTACAAGGCCAAGCAGACGAAGAAAACCCGGGACATGTACAACCTGCTGGTGGCCCGGGCGGATTCACTGAGCGGCCTGCTGAACTCGACCGAAAACCGGCTGGCCCGCTACATCGACCAGAACCAGCAGATGGTGGTGGCTTCCGGCCAGGTGCAGCAGACCCGCCTCACCCGGAATTCGACCTTCCTGCAGTCGCAGTACCTGGCCGCCCTGCAAAGCGCCGACAACCTGCGGCTGGCCCTGATCAAGGAAGCACCGCTCTTTACGATTATCGAACCGGTAGCCCTGCCGCTCTTCCGGGAGAACCACGAATCCCACGCCATGGAAGCGGGCCTGATTCTGGGCCTGTTGATAGCCATAATCGTGGTTTTTGTGCGGGAAACCTACCGCAGCATTATGCAGGACCAGTAGTTCGAAACCTGGCTATAGAATCAGTTTTAAGACGGACAGAAACCGAAGTAGGAGGATTTATACAGATATTAGCGATCTGATTGATCCTTCTGCCAATCGGTTTCTCTTTTTTAACGTATGTCCACCAAACAGCACGAAGTCGTAATTCAACCGGGTCGCGCCGAGCGACACTACTGGCGGGACCTTTGGCGTAACCGCGAACTGCTTTACATCCTGTCGATGCGGGATATCTCCGTTCGCTACAAGCAGACCATTCTCGGTACGTCCTGGAGCCTGATCCGTCCGTTGACTACGATGCTGATCATGGTCTTTGTCTTTAGTAAGGTAGCCAAGCTCAAAGGCGATCCGGGTATTCCCTATCCCCTGATGGTTCTGGGAGGCATTACGGTCTGGACGTTTTTCTCCAATGCCTTTACCCAGATCAGCTCCAGCATTCTGATCAACTCGAATCTGGTTACCAAGGTATACTTTCCCCGGCTGATCATGCCGCTCAGCTCGGTGGTCGTGAGCTTTATCGACTTTCTGATTGCCCTGGGCCTGTTCATTGTCCTGGCGATTTACTACCAGTTTGTACCCGACTGGCACATCCTGCTCCTGCCGGCCTTCATGCTGCTGGCGCTGCTGGCGGCCCTGGCCTTCGGACTGTTCTTTGCGGTACTGAATGTACGCTTCCGGGACATTGCCCAGCTCATTCCCTTTCTGGTGCAGGTGGGCTTTTACGCCTGTCCGATTGCCTACAGCAGCCGGCTCGTCGCCGAGGAATCCTGGTATTCGCTGTACATTCTGAACCCGCTGGTCGGGATTATCGACGGTTTTCGCTGGTCGCTGCTGGGGGAAAAGGCTTTCTTTAATCCATTGAGTGTACTGTATTCCCTCCTGATCACCGGCTTTTTTCTGGTGATATCGCTAACGGTTTTCCGGAAGCGGGAAAACACGTTTGTGGACGATATCTAACCTGGTTGGTTCGGTGGTTCCGAACCCCTGACTTTCGATCCAACATGTCTGTTATCACTGCCGAAAACATCAGCAAACGATACATTATCGACCACCAGAAAAAGGGGCGGAGCGGCAGCCTGAAAGACGCTTTCAGCAGCCAGCTGGCCCGTTGGTTCGGTGGCAGCAAGGAGCCGGTCATCGATGGGGTTGAGCACGAGGAATTCTGGGCCCTTCGGGACGTTCATTTCGCCATTGAACAGGGCGACCGCGTGGGCATCGTCGGCCATAACGGAGCCGGCAAATCCACCCTGCTGAAGATCCTCAGTAAAATCACCGAGCCCACCACGGGCAGTATCCACATCCGGGGGCGCGTGGCCAGCCTGCTGGAGGTCGGCACGGGCTTTCACCCGGAACTGACGGGCCGGGAAAACATCTTCCTCAACGGCTCCATTCTGGGCATGTCCCGCCAGGAGATCAAAAATGCCTTCGACGCCATCGTGGATTTTGCCGGAATCGAGAAGTTCCTCGATACGCCGGTCAAGCGGTATTCGTCGGGCATGTACGTCCGGCTGGGCTTTGCCATCGCCGCCCACCTGGACCCGGAAATCATGATCATTGACGAGGTACTGGCCGTGGGTGACGCGGAGTTTCAGAAAAAATGCCTCGGCAAGATGCGGGACGTCTCCGATAGCGGCCGGACGATTCTCTTCGTCAGCCATAACCTGACGGCCGTTCAGGCGCTTTGCAACAAGACTTTCTACTTTGAGCGCGGCCGACTGATCGAGCAGGGCGAAACCAACCAGGTGATCGCCTCCTACCTCAGTAAGGTGTCGAAAACCCGCATGGCCCGGCACTGGGATACGCCCGAGGAAGCGCCGGGTAACGATTCCGTACGCGTGAAGCGGATCGAGCTCATACCGGAATTTCAGGATAACCTGACCCATATTGATGTGCGGACGCCCTTCCGGATTCGGTTCGAATTCTGGAATATGGTGGAACAGGCTAACCTGAACCTGAGTCTGCACCTGCATTCAATGACCGGCGAGTGCATCTTTAACGTAGGCACCACATCCCAGCCGTACGGCAAAGGGCTGATCTCCGGCGAACTGCAGGTTCCGGGTTATTTCCTTAACGACGGTTCGTACGCCGTTTCCGTTATGATCGTCAAGGATACGGTTTCGCCGCTCTTCAATCTGGAAGAAGGTCTTATTTTTGACGTAGAAGATTACCGCGAGAACGTAGCCTGGTACGGCAAATGGCCGGGTTATGTCCGTCCGCAGTTCCCTTTCCACATGGAAGCCATGGACAACTTAGTGATCAGCGGCCGGTAATCCACCCCTCAGCCTTGACGATTTCCTGAGCGACCGGCATCTGTGCACTAAACTGACTTATGATTAATGTAACCAAATCATACCTCCCGGACTTCGACGAGTACGTTTCGCACCTGCGGGGCATCTGGGAGCGCGTTCACCTGACCAACAGCGGTCCGCTGATGCGGGAGCTGGAGGATCAGCTGAAAGCATACTTGGGCGTGAAGCACCTGCTGTTTTGCAGCAACGGGACGATCGTCCTGCAAATGGCGCTAAAGGCCATGAACATTACGAAGGAAGTCATTACGACGCCCTTCTCCTACTGTGCTACCACGCATACCATTCTCTGGGAACAGTGTACGCCGGTTTTTGCGGACATCCGCCCCTCGGACTATACCATCGATCCTGAGTCCATCGAACGCCAGATTACCGAGAACACCCAGGCCATCATGGCCACGCATGTCTACGGTAACGCCTGCCAGATCGAAGCCATCGAGCGCATCGCCGAGCGGTACGGACTGAAGGTTATCTACGACGGTGCCCATGCCTTTGGCGCCCGCTACAACGACCGGGCGCTGCTGGCCTACGGGGACGTGTCGACCTGCAGTTTCCACGCCACGAAGGTGTTTCATACCGTGGAAGGCGGGCTGATCATTTGCCAGGATGAGGCGTTGGCCGAGCAACTGAGCCTGTACCGCAGTTTCGGCCACCGGAACGACGATTATTACGACATCGGTATCAACGCCAAAAATTCGGAGTTTCACGCGGCTATGGGCCTTTGCAACCTGCCGAAGGTGCCCGAGCTGATCCAGAACCGGAAGCAGCGGTTTGACTGGTACGATGCCCGCCTGGACTGGAACCGGCTGGTGCGGCCCGAGCGCATGCCGGGACTGGATTACAATTACGCTTATTACCCGGTGGTGTTTGCGTCCGAGGCGCAGATGCAGTCGGTGAAAAACGCCCTCTCCGAACAGCAGATTTTTGCCAGACGCTATTTTTATCCCTCGCTCAATACCTTGCCTTTCGTCCGGCAGCGGCAGGGCGAACAGGCCCAGTCCTGCCCCGTATCGGAGGACATTGCCCTGCGGGTGCTTTGCCTGCCCCTGTACCCGGACCTGGCCGAGGAGGATGTGGAGCGAATTTGTACCATCGTGAATGCCAGTTTGTAGGCTGTAAAAGGCTGAAAGGGGGCTGCCACCGCCTGGACTATAAATGTTCGGGGCGAAATCCGTATGGTCAGCCTTTCAGCCGCTTCGGCGGTCCGGCGCGCAGCCTCCCAGCTTAATAACCACCATGACGATTCTATACCTCCTTACATTTTTCCTTTTCCTGTATTACATCGGCCAGCTGGCCACCGGCATCAGTCGGCGGTCGTTGTCGGAGTGGATCCTGACGAGTTACCTGCTGTTCGCAGGTAGTATAATTCTGACCGGTTATTTACTATCGGCCCTGTACCTGACGGCTTCAACGCCCAGCTGGGCTGCCGGTGTATTCCTCATCGCTACGGTCATCGGACAGGCCCTGCGCCGGCTCGCCCAGTCGCCGGAAAGCTGGTCGGTTCAGGACTTGCTGAAGGAACGGCGGTCGACCTTCGGCAACTGGTACGGAGCGCTTTCGACCCTTCCCAAGGTACTGTTCACGGCTCTGTTTGCTTCGGTGGGGGTCATTACCGTGCTGCATCTGCTGCTCGTGTTCTTCACCGTACCCAACGAATGGGACAGCATGACGGGCCACCTCAACCGGGTCATGCAGTACATCCAGCGCGGGTCCATGCGCCATTTTGGCGGGACGAACTGGAACATGGACACCTACCCGAAAAGCGTCTGTACCCTCCAGATTTACAGCTATCTCATCACCGGCCGGTTCGAGAACGCATTCAAGTTTATACACCATCTGTCGTACTGGATGGCTGTGCTGTCGGTTTTCGGCATTACGCAGCGCCTGACCAAACAACTGTCGGCTTCGTTTTTTGCCGCCCTGGCCTACGCTCTCCTGCCCGATCTACTCATGCAGGCGACCACCACCGAAACGGACATTGTTCTGACCGGCTATCTGGGGACCGTTCTGTATTTTCTGTTTTCCTTCCGGGAAGAGCGCGACTACCGGTACCTGTACCTGACCGGACTCGCCTTTGGCATCGCCTACGGACACAAGATTACCTTTACGCTGCTGCTGCCGTCGGTTTTCGTGGTGATGGTGTACGCCGTTTTCTGGGCGCCGAGCCTGCGCATTTCCTGGAACCGGGCGCTCCGCCTCGGGCTGGCGATCGGTGTGGCGATGGCCATCTGGACCCTGCCGACGGGCTATCTGAAAAACATCGAAGTGTTCGGTCATCCGATCGGTCCGCCGACGGCGCTCAAACACCAGTCCGTGGAACGGGCCGGTACATTGAAAAACCTGCTGGCCCAGGGCAGCCGCAACGTTGTCCGCTACGCCTACGATCATGTCAACCTGGACGGCATCCGCAATACCAAGTTGGGGCTCGATGTAAACGTGCAGATCCGCAAGCCGCTGGTCTGGCTCGAAGACCGGCTGAACCTGCGCCTCGACGAAAAGACGGATTTTACAATTTTCCCCTTCGTGTTCAACCGTCGGTTTGATTTTTACAACGTCAATCCTTACTGGGGGGTCTTTGGCTTTGCGCTGATTATACCGCTTATGCTGCTGAGCCTGCTGGGCGTTATCGGTTCGGCGGCCTACCGGTTCATCGGCATCGCGCTGCTGCTGCATTTTGCGGCTCTCTCCTACTCGGCCCCCTACGATCCGTTCAAAGGGCGGTATTTTATCGAAACGGGCCTGTTTGGGGCCCTTTTTCTGGGCCTGCTCTTTGCGGACCGGCGAATCCGGATCGATGTGCCGGGGCGGATGCTGGGTAAATCCTATGTGGCGCTGATAACCCTTTTGGGCTGCCTGTCGGGCCTGCTGGCGGTGTTCCTCAACGAACGCAGCCTGCCTTTTCCGTCCTATGGCCGGCCCTCGGCTTTCCAGAGCGAGCGGATCTACCAGATGACCCTGTACCGTCCGGATATCTACGTGCCGTACAAACGCTTCGATGAGCTGGTTCCGGACTCGGCCACCGTGGCCCTGGGCACGATCAACGACGACTTTGAATACCCACTGTACGGCAAACGCCTGTCGCGGCGGCTGATTACCATCAACCCGTTCGAACAGGGTGTGCAGCCCATCCCGAAAGAAGCCGATTACCTCTTTTTCTCCAAAAACGTCATTAAACCTCAGCCGGGTGATATCCGCCTAGGTACCGATACCACGATCCGGGGCCTGATTGTACCGGGTGAGGATTATTATTTGCGGAAATTAAAATAGAGCCGTCAGTCATCAGTCGTCAGTTGTCCGCGGTCTGTCTCAGCGGTAGGCTCCGCCGATGAGTCAACTAGCTGTTGACTAACAGACTGACGAGCGATGACTGACGACTGATGACTGACAGACTGACGACTAATTCTATGACCCTCGCCATCATGCAGCCGTATTTCCTGCCCTACATCGGCTACATGCAGTTGATGAACGCCGTCGATGCGTTCGTACTGTACGACGATGTGGCGTTTATCAACCGCGGCTGGATCAACCGGAACCGGATTCTGGTCAACGGGAAGGATTTTCTCTTCACCATCCCGTTGAAAGACGCCAGCCAGAACCGTCCGATTCGGGAAATTGCCCTCGGCGACGACCCAAAATGGCGGGGAAAGCTGCTGAAAACCTTCGAACAGAGCTACCGGAAAGCGCCATATTATGGTACGGTCTTTCCGATGCTTGAAAAAATGGTAAACTGCGACGTCCAAACCGTCGCGGAACTGATCCAGGTTAGTCTGGAGCAGCTCAATGCCTACCTGGAACTGCCCACCCGACTCATTCCCAGCTCGACCCAATACCAGAATGGCGAGCTGAAAGGGCAGGATCGGATCCTGGACATTTGCCGGCAGGAAGGCGCCACCCGGTACATCAACCCGATTGGCGGCCAGGAACTGTACGACCGGAACCGGTTCACCCAGGAAGGCATCGAACTGTATTTTATCCAGTCCCAGCGGGTTGAATACCCCCAGTTTGGTCAGCCCTTCGTGCCCTGGCTATCGATCGCCGACGTGCTGATGTTTAACGACAAAACCCGGGTTAAGGAATTGTTGAATGCGTACGAATTGATATAAGGATTGACGGATCGATGGATTGAAGGATTGAGTTTAGTCTTCGAACTCGAATCCATACCCGGGCACCTTGCCTTTTTGTACTTCAATCCATCGATCCTTTAATCCTTCAATCCTTGATTTATGGCAAACGTAGTAATCTTCGGTGTCCTAGACACGGCCGAGCTGGCCCACTTCTACCTCACGCACGATTCGGAGCACACGGTCGTGGCGTTTACGGTCAACCGCGAATACCTGAACGAAACCGAGTTCAAAGGGCTTCCGGTGGTTCCTTTCGAGGAAGTCGAACAGCTGTTTCCTCCCGGCGAGTATCAATTCTTTGCGCCCATGACGGCCCGGAACATGAACCGCAACCGGGAAAAGGTGTACCTCGACGCCAAGGCCAAAGGGTATTCGTTTATTTCCTACGTCAGCTCCCGCGCGACCCATTTCAACAATCCCATCGGCGAGAACTGCTTTATTCTGGAGGATAACACCATTCAGCCGTTTACCACCATCGGCAACAACGTGGTGCTCTGGAGCGGGAACCATATCGGGCACCACGGCCAGATCAAAGACCATGTCTTCTTTACTTCGCACGTAGTGCTGTCGGGCCATTGCGTAGTCGACTCCTACTGCTTCTTCGGGGTAAACAGCACCATCCGGGATTACACCCACCTGGCCCAGGGCACACTGGTTGGGATGTCCACCGAGATCCGGAAAGATACCGAAGAATGGGGCGTCTATACGGGCAATCCGGCCAAAAAACTGCCCAAACCCAGCTACGAGGTGTATTGATCCGGTGGGGAGCGGCCGCTGCCTGTCAATAAGTTTACGGCCGAATTTTCCGGATGGGCGCGTACGAACAGCGCCCGTTATGTACTTTTGTCCAAATCGGAAGCAATCCTCTGTTTTGAATACGCTGAGTCAGGCCCCTTTGAAAATTCTGTTCGTCGGTCACGACGCCAACCGCGCCGGGGCACAAATCCTGCTCCTGCACCTGCTGGCTTTCCTCCGGGAGCAGGGCCTGGAAACCGCCCTGGTACTGGCCGGCGACGGGCCGCTGTACGCTGATTACGAGAAAGTTACCAACGTATACCGCGGCTTTCTTCCGGCCGAGGTAACCCAATCCCGCTTTGTTCACCGCGCCCTGAGCCGGATCGGCCTGGGGTCAAACCGCGACGCTGACGAACGCCTCCGCCAACACCGGGAACATCTCCTGGAACAACTGCGCGGCCAATCGTTCGACCTGATTTTTTCCAATACCATCGCCAACGGCCGCCTGCTTCGGGACCTGAGCCCGCTCGGCCTGCCGATGGTGGCCTACGTACACGAGCTGGAAACAGCCATTCAAACCTTTACCCGGCCCGAAGACCTTCGGTTTCAGCTCGATAACCTGACGCAGGTCTTTACCGGCTCGGAGGCCGTTCGGCGGAACCTGGTGCAGACCCACGGGCTGGCCCCCGAGCGGGCCACGGTGCTGAAATCCCTCGTCCGGACCGATACCCTGCTCCAGACCTTCCGGCAGGTTGACCGTTCGGCCGTACGGCGGCGGCTGGGCATTCCGGAGGAGGCGCTGGTGGTCGGAGGCTGCGGAAACGCCGAATGGCGCAAGGGCATTGACCTCTTTCTCCTAACAGCCGGTCAGGTGCTAAAAACCCATCCCGAGACCCATTTTGTCTGGGTAGGCGTACCCGAACAGGGAATTGACCGTGAGCGGCTGAGCTACGACCTGACCCGGATGGGCCTTGGGGAGCGGGTGCATCTGCTGCCTCCGGGCGGCGACTACCTGCAGTACGTGGCCTGCTTCGATCTCTTTACCCTGACTTCCCGCGAAGATCCTTATCCGCTGGTCATTCTGGAGGCGGGCCTGAACCGGAATCCGGTGCTTTGTTTCACCGAATCGGGCGGTAGCCCCGACTTTGTGGGCACCGATACCGGTTGCCTCATCCCCTACCTTGACCTGGCGGCCATGGCCGAGGTCATTCGGGAACTGGCCGACGATCCTGAGCGGCGGAAGGCCCTGGGCGAAGTTTTTTACCAGCGCGCGATGGCGCACGATGTTACCGTGCTCGTTCCGAAGCTGTTAACCTTATTGCATTAATGCATTGACGAAGTCTCCGCCCGGCATGGTGATCGGTAACGGCATGATCGCCCGGCGGTTCCGGGCCTTTCAGAACCACGGTGAGGTCATCATCTTTGCTTCCGGCGTATCCAACTCCAAGGAAACGCAGGCCGAGCCCTACGCCCGCGAGCGGGAACTGGTCGAGCAGACCCTGGATTCGGCCCGGGGGCGGATGCTGGTGTATTTCAGCACCTGCAGCGTCAAAGACCCAACCGAAGCCGGTTCCCCGTACGTCCAGCATAAACTGGAACTCGAGGCGCGCATCGCCGAACGGGCGGATCGGTACCTGATCGTCCGGGCCTCCAATGTGGTGGGCGGTAGCGGAAATCCCCATACGGTGCTGAATTATTTTGTCGGTAAAGTGCTGAGCGGAGAACCCTTTGACCTCTGGAAAGGCGCCACCCGCAACCTGATTGACCTGGACGATTTATTCGGGATCGTGCTCCACTATCTGACGGATCCCATGTCTACCAACCGGCTCATCAACGCCGCTAATCCGTATAGTGTCAGCCCTCTGCAAATTGTGAAGGCGATTGAGGCCCATACCGGCCGGAAAGCCCGGTACCAATTGATCGACAAGGGCCAGCCGTTTGTCATTGAAGCGACCGAATGCGGCCAGATCCTGGCGGCGGCGGGCGTGGATCTCCAGCCGGAGCATTACCTCCGGCATTTACTACAGAAGTACTACTCATGACGCTTGCGTTTACCATCTGTTCCATCAATTACCTCGCCCAGGCGCGAACCCTGGGGGATTCCCTGCGGCAAACCAATCCCGACTGGCAGTACGTTATCGGCCTGGTGGATAAACTGGAGGGATCAGGCTTGCCGGCAGACCTCCTGCCGCCCTATCCCATGGTGGAAGTGGATCAGATTGATATCGAGGACTTTGCCGGCATGTGCGACCGCTACGACATTACGGAGCTCAATACGGCCGTCAAGCCCTTCTACATCGATTACTTTTTCGAGAAATATCCGGAGGCCACCGAGGTGATCTATTTCGACCCGGATATCATCATTTACCAGCCCCTGACCCGGCTGTATAACCATCTGCGGGAATACAACCTTGTCCTGACGCCCCATACCTGCTCCCCGGTTAACGACTGGCTACGGCCCAACGAACTGCACCATCTTGGCACGGGTATCTTTAACCTGGGCTTTATCGGCCTGCGGAAAACGGACGAAACCCGCCGGTTTGTGAACTGGTGGAAAAAACGGCTGGTGTATGAATGCCGGATCGACTTATGCAACGGGCTGTTTGTCGACCAGCACTGGGTTAATTTTGCCCCCATCTACCACGAAGGCGTCTGGATTGAACGCCATCCGGGCTATAATGTCGCTTACTGGAACCTGCACGAACGAACGTTCAGCCAGGAAGGCGGGGTCTGGCGGGTGAATGGGGAGGACCTGCAGTTTTTTCATTACAGCGGGTACAGCCCCTACAAACCCGAGGAGGTATCGAAATACCAGAACCGCTTTACCTTCGAGGCCCGGCCGGACATTGTGCCCCTGTTTAGGTACTACGGCCAGCGCCTGATGGAAAATCACAACGATACCTACCGGCGGTTTCCCTGTTTTTACATCAAGCCGCCCAAGGTCCTGTATTACCAGCGGGTGCGCAAAGCGCTGAAAAGTCCGCTGAATAAACTAATTTCGGTGCTGGAAAACCTGTAACGTATGAGGAGTTGGCCGCAGTTTAAAGCCCTTTGGACCCACCGCTACCGGAAATACTCGCACATTGGCCGGAAATACCTGTTGTTTTTCCGGGATTACCTTTATTTCTCTCTGCTGAAGCTTCGGCTGGGCCGGCGCAAACTGGTTGCCATCGTGCTTTCCGAGCAGATGGGGGATATCATTGCCTGTGAGCCGGTTTCGCGGGAAGTGCGGCGACGGCATCCGGACGATCATATCGTCTGGGTGGTGCGAAAATCCTTTCAGGACCTGGTCCGGCACAATCCCCACCTTGACAGCTTTACCGTCGAGTACTGCGTGAGCCACCGGATTAAACTGCTGGCTTCCAAGGTCTTCGACCAGGTGTATAACCTGCACCTGTCCCACCGGAACTGCACCTACTGCGGCGACGACCACGTCAACCCCCGGGCCGAAGCGCTGGACCTCACCTACGCCAACTATTACTTCCACGGCGATCTGCTGTCGGTCTTTTCCCGGGCGGCGGGCTTGCCGGCCCTCGACGACCAGCCGCGGGTTTACATTCCCGATGAAGCCCGGCAACGCGTCGATGGCCTCCAACTGCCCGAGGAAGCGATTGTGGTGCATTGTCAGTCGAGCTACGCGCCCCGCGACTGGCAGGTAGCCCACTGGAACCGGCTGATTAACTGGATGCTGGCTACTTATCCGTATCCAATTATTGAAGTCGGCTTACAGAGTAATCTTTCCGTCAGCCATCCTCGCTACCATAACCTCTGCGGGCAATTGTCCATCCTGGAAACGGCCGACGTGATTCGCCGGGCGCGCCTGTATATCGGCATCGACAGCGGTCCTGCCCACTTTGCCAACGCTCTCGGCGCTCCGGGGATCATTCTGCTTGGCCGGACGGCGGCTTTTGATACCTACATGCCTTATTCGGGGCGGTACAAACACGGTCAGGGCGTAACCATTCTGAACCACCTCGGTCATCCCTGCTCCGAACTGCCCTACGAATGGGTCGAACGGGCCGTAGCGGAACAATTGAACAAAGCCTTCGCGCATGAGCCAAAAGTCTGAGGCCTCCTCAATGGTGTGCGTGGTGATTCCCGTGTACCAGAACCGTCTGAATGCCCATGAACAGGTAGCCTGGACCCAATGTCTGAACGTGCTGGGCCATTACCCCATTTGCATCGTGAAACCCCGTTCGCTGGATATCGACTATCTGCTCCGGGACCAGCCGAACCTGCTCATCCGGGCTTTTGACGACGCATATTTTACCGATGTCCAGGCCTATAACCGGCTGATGCTGTCGGAAGAGTTTTACCAGGCTTTTCTGGATTTTGAGTACATGCTGATCCACCAGCTCGATGCCTTCGTCTTTCGGGATGAACTGGTCGAGTGGTGCCAGAAAGGATACGATTACATCGGGGCGCCCTGGCTGCGGGACCGCGATTACCGGAACGGGCTGGACGAGCTGATTTTCAACGTTAAAAAACGCGTTGCGCTCTGGCTGGATCTGAAGAAAGCCGACGGCCTGACGCCCCGGGAGATCACGAGTCTGAACGGCGTAGGCAATGGTGGATTCTCGCTTCGGCGGGTGGCGGCCCTGCTCCGCTGGATTCGGTTTTTCCGGAAGAAGATTGCACGCTACGAAAAAATCCACGCCCACCAGTACAACGAAGACATTTTCTGGGGCGTGGAAGTAAACCGGTACCTGCCCCTGTTGAAGATTCCGGATTTTCGGACGGCTATGCGCTTTGCGGTTGAATTCTATCCCGACCGGGCCATTGCGCACTACAACGGCGGCGAGCTGCCCTTCGGCTGCCACGCCTGGGATATTCACGGGACGGCCTACTGGCGCCCTGTTTTTGCTTCCTATGGCTACACCATCTGACCTTATGACCGAATCGTCTGCCCGTCCGACCCTTTCGGTGGCGCTGTGTACCTACAACGGAGAACTATACCTGGGCACCCAACTGGACAGTATTTTGCAGCAGACGCGGCTGCCGGATGAACTCGTTGTCTGCGACGACCGCTCTACCGACGGCACCCTCCAGCTTCTGGAACGGTTTGCCCAGCAGGCGCCTTTTCCGGTGCGTATTGTGACGAATCCCAGCCAGTTGGGCTACAACAAGAATTTTGAGAAAGCGCTATCCCTTTGTACGGGCGAACTGATCTTTATTTGCGACCAGGATGACTACTGGCTGCCGGAGAAGATTCAGCTGCTGTCGGATGGGCTGCTGGCCCGCCCGGAATTGGACATCCTGTTCAGCAATGCCATTGTCGCCGATACTCATCTGGAAAGTACCGGTGTGCTGTTCTGGGAGGTGGTCCGGTTTGCGCCCGATATCCGGGCCCGCTGGCGCAACGGGGAAGCGGCCGAGGTGCTGCTCGACGGCAACCGGATGATGGGCTGCGCCGCCGTGCTGCGGAAGCGCCTGCTGGATACCGTCCTGCCCATTCCGACCGTACCCGGCTACATCTACGACGGCTGGATTGCCCTGGTGGCGGCCATGCTGGGGACGATCGATTTCTACGAAAAGCCCCTGCTGAAATACCGAACACACGAACAACAGCAGGTGGGTATCCGGGCTCAGCCGGCTGGCCGGTGGGTCACGCTGGTGGAACGGTTCACGCGCGAGCGGCCCCTGAAACTCAAGCCATTCATCGATAAGCGCGACCAGCTCCAGGTCCTGCAAAAGCTGGTGAACGAGCGCATCCCCGGGAATACGCCCGGGAAGGAACAACTCCAGCGGCGCCTGACCTATTTCCAGACGCGCAGTTCCTTACCCCTGGCCCGGCTTCGTCGCTTCGGACCGGTCCTGCAGGAGTGGCAACGGGGCAATTACAAACGCTACTCCGACCATACCGCAGACTGGTACGCCCCTTACCTGGCCGCACTGGGCGATATTCTGGAATAAACCGCCGGCTGGCTCCGGCTCGGCTCTGATCTTAACGTATGCAGACGCTATTCCTTACGGTTTCAACCCTTCAGCAACTTCCGCAGGCCCTCGCCCTGGGCGATAGCCTGCGCCAGCACCATCCCGGTGAGCTGTTCGTCATCGGTCTGTGCGACGATCTCAACCGGTTGCCGGCGGGTCTGGATTGCCCTTACCCCCTGCTGGATATTCGGCAGCTGAAGCGCTTTCCTGTCGCGGAATTGTCCAAACGGTATAATCCCCTGGAATTTGCCGGGGCGGCCAAACCCCTGTTTTTACAGACGGCATGGGAGCGTTATCCGCAAGCTGAACAGCTGGTCTACCTCGAACCGGCGGTCTACCTCTACCAGCCGTTGTCGGACCTGAAGGAGCGGCTTTCCGGCCGTGACTTTCTGCTGACGCCCCACCTGCTGGCGCCCCCGTTGGATGAAGAGCTGCCCGATGAGAAATACCTGCAGAATACCGGGCTTTTCCACGCGGGCTTTCTGGCCCTGCGCCGGTCGCCGGAAACCAGTCGCTTCCTGGGATGGTGGTCGGAGCGGGTTCCCGAACGGGCCTACATCGACTTCTGCGAAGGCATGTGCGCCGATCAGCTCTGGCTGATGATGACGCCCGTTTTCTTCGAAGGCCTGGGCATTGTGAAACATCCGGGCTGGCATGTGGGGCTGTGGAACCTGCCCGAACGCACGCTTCGCCGCCAGGGTGAGCGGTGGGTCGTTGCCGGTGGGGAGCCCCTGGTTTTTCTGAATTTCGGTGGACTGGCCGATAATAGCGGCTTTTTCGGTGGCCAGACGCGGATGCGGGCGGAGCACCGCAACCTGATACGTCCCCTGCTCGACGCTTACCGTTCCGCCGTCGCGGGTCACGATACCCTTGGCCTCAGCCGAATTGCCCCCACCTACGGCCAGCAGCCCCTGCGGCTCCCCCTCCCAGGCTGGCGCGGCACCCTGATTAACTCGCTGAAACAGACGGTTAAATTCATCGAGACGGTGGATGTGCCCAGGAAAATGAGGAATTAGGAATGAATAATTAAGAATGAATAATGAAAAGCAGGAAACAGCCTTAAAAACCGGGTCTAACAAAGCCTTCCACCATTCATTATTCATTCCTATTTGCTCATTCCTAATTATTCATTTTTCATTCTTCATTCCCACCTCCACTTTCCCCCTCGCTCATTTCCCACCCGTAAATTTTCACGTCTTGCCGGGGCGATGTATCTTTGTGGGCTAACCTTAAAAAATACAATCCGCAGATAGGCTTTATCGACTGCCTGCGGATGTTCGGCATGAAAGTACTCTACGACCACCAGTCCTTTACGGGCATGACCTACGGCGGAGTGAGCCGGTACTTCGTGGAGTTGATGCGATCCTTTCAGCAGCGCTCTGACGTCTGCTTTGAGCTCTCGCTGAAGTTTTCGAATAATGAATACCTGGAACGGACTTCCTTCAGCCACCACTACCCGTACAAACGATTTGCCCATAACCGGAAAGCGAACCTGCTGGCCTCCCTCTGCAACCGGATGTACAGCATTCAGCGCCTGCGGGCCGGGCAATTTGACGTATTCCACCCGACCTATTACCACCGTTACTTTTTGCGCTGGCTGGGAAAAAAGCCCATGGTTTTGACCTTCCACGACGCTACCAGTGAGCGGTACGGAAGCATCTATCCGGAAGTTGGCGAACACCTGTATGAGATTAAAAAGGCGCTGCTCCCCCAGGCAGACCGGATCATAGCCGTCTCGGAATATACAAAAAGTGATATTTTACGGTATTTCGACGTACCCGCCGAGAAGATCGAAGTGATTCACCTGGGAACGCCCTTTACCAGCCGCATGCCGGAACCCCAGCCGGTTTCGGTACCCGGGCCGTACCTGCTGTATGTCGGGAAGCGTCCCCTGTACAAGAACTTTACCGGTTTACTGAACGCCCTGCCGCCCATTATGGCCCGGCACCCGGACCTACAATTGGTCTGCGCGGGTGGAGGCGCCCTGACAACGGAGGAGCGGGCGGCTATCCAGGCGGTCGGCTTAGCGGACCGGGTACATTATTTTTCGATAACAGACGGCGTGCTCTGCTACCTGTACCAGCGGGCGGAAGCCTTTATCTTTCCTTCGCTGAACGAAGGGTTTGGCATTCCGGTCCTGGAAGCCTTCAGCTGCGGCTGCCCGGTCATTCTCAGTGACCGGAGTTCGCTGCCGGAAGTCGGCGCGGATGCGGCCGTTTATTTTGATCCAGAACAACCCGAATCGATCCAGCAGGCAATCGAGCAGGTGCTTGGCTCGGAATCGCTCCGGGCACAAATGCGGGCCCGAGGCACAGAACGCCTGGCCTTGTTTTCCTGCGAAAAGACTGCCCAGCAGACTTTAGACGTTTATCAACAACTTATCTGACCGTGTCGACTCAACCTTCCACACCGTCCCTCAGGGACTTTGTCACCGCTACCCGGTTTCAGACCCAGCCAATCCGGCCTACGGACTCCAGTTATCCGAAACTGACCGTCGTTACACCCTCCTACAACCAGGTCGATTACCTGGAGCGGACGATGCTGAGCGTCCTGAACCAGAATTATCCGAACCTGGAATATTTTATCATGGACGGCGGGTCAACCGATGGCAGTGTGGAGCTGATCCGGAAGTACGAGCCATACCTGGCCGGCTGGGTTAGTGAGAAGGACAAAGGCCAGGTTGATGCCATCAACAAAGGCTTCCGCCGCGCTACCGGCGATCTGATCGCCTTTCAGAACTCAGACGATATTTTTGCCCCGGGCGCCTTCCATGACGTCGCCGAAGCGTACCAGAAACGAGCCAATGCGGGCGTGTATTTTGGGAACCTGTACATCATCGACGAAGAGGACCGGATTCTGGAGGAGCTCCGTCAGGTTCCGTTTTGCGCGGAATGTCAGGTTTACGAAGGCATGCAGATCTTCAACCAGTCGTTCTTTTTCCGGCGCGACCTCCTCGATCAGTACGGTTATTTCGACGAGCAGTACCATTTTGCCTTTGATTACGAAATCGCCACGCGGCTCGGCCTGAAGTCAGACGTCCGCTGCGAACTCGTGGAGGACTTCTGGGGCGCGTTCCGGATTCAGGAGCAGGCCAAGTCGTCGAATATCGCCCACGTGGGCCTGGCCGAACACGCCGCCATTAAGGAGCGGTACCGCTCGCAGGTTAATACCGTCCTGCCCGAGAAATTTTGGCGGACCTACTGTCGTTTACGTAAAGCCGGGCATTTTCTGCTCCGGGGAGAATTCAACTATATCGGCCACCGATTAAAGCGTTAAGGCATGTCGCTCCAGCCCCGAGATTTTTTCTCACTTTCCAAACTCGATCTGATGCGGATGTGCCTGGGCATCTGCATTATCATCGACGGTTATCCGCTGATTTTCTTTTTCAAGGAAACGCTGCGGCTGGCCCCGGGGAGTACCGCCTTTACGGCCATCGTTCTGATCGTCGGCTTTGCGCTGATGGTCCCGTTCACGGTACTTCGCCGGCTGTACCGCTTCAATACGCGGCTGTATAACCTGTCGCTGCTATTCCTGGGCATCAGTATTTTCTACATGTTCACCTACAACGGTGATCCATGGGGGTTTGTCGAGAAGGACATGATCTATTACGTGTACGTTTTTGCGTTCATGTTCCTGCTCATTTCCATTCCCAATGACATCATTCCGATGTTCGTCCCCATCGTGATTCTCTTCACCCTGGTATCGAACCTGGCCCTGGTGTATTCCCTGATCATCGACCCCTTCTGGACCGTCGGCCAGCGGGCGGCCATCACCTACGGGGATGAACTGGACCGCTCGGGGAACCCGCACGTATTTGCCCGCAATGCCCTGCTGTGCATTATTGCCTCGGTCATCTGGGCAACGCGCGACCGCACCCACCTGCTGATCCGCTTCGCCTGTTTGCTTTCTGTCCTGTTCAGCTTTGCCCTGCTGATCATGACCCAGACCCGGTCCAGTATCTTGGCGCTGGGGCTGATGAGTGCCTGCTTTATCGCCTTTTCCTTCCAGCCCAAACGACTGGCCATGGCGGCCCGGGCCATCAAGCACCCCAGTACGCTGGTGCTGGTGGCACTGATGTTCGTGGCCCTGATTGTGTTTATGCGGCGCAGTAACGGGGCCTGGGAAATTCTCTACGGGTATATCGTCGCCTTCATCGAACGAAACCTGGAAAACGTCTATGCCCTGGTTGGCCTGAAGGTGAATAACCAGACCGTTTCGCTCGATGCCTCAGCGGCGAACCGGGCCAACAACTTCGGCTATTTTCAGGCCCTCTATCTCGGGCACTTCCATAAGCTCTTTCTGGGCCAGGGTTATAAGTTCATGTACGTGGATATACCCATTCTGGAAGCCATTATCAACCACGGTATCATCGGCTTTATTCCCTACGCGCTCTTTAACGGCTTTATGCTCTACCATTCGTTTAAGGCCATGCGCAACGCGCCGAATAATATGTCGCTGTTCTGTGCCTACTTTACATCTACCTCTTTACCATGCAGTTCACTGGCGGCCGGCCGTACGAGATTTCGTTCTGGCACCCGTTCGTGCTCATGGGGCGGTTCCTGGGGATCGAGCATCTGCTGCCGGCCTACCTGAGTCGCCCGACTGCAGAAACCGAGGAAGTTCTGACCACTGCCTAACCCTGCATGAAGGTTCTCTTTGTTCATAATTTTCTGTGGGCACATTATAAATCGACGGTTTTTGCGGAGGTTCACCGGCAGGCAGCCCAGTACGGCGTTACGGCGCACGTGCTGCAGATTGCCCGGAACGAACGCGGAAGGGCCCAACTGGGCGGTTTCGAGAAAAAACCCGACCTGGGCTACTCCTACGAACTGTTGTTTGATTCCGATATCGAAGACGTTTCCCTGGGTCGCCGTACCCGGGCTCTCCTGGGCCGGATGCTGCGTTTTAGGCCGGATGTACTGGTGCTGACGGGCTGGTACGACCCGGCGCAACTGGCGCTGTTGCTGCTGGCCCGGTTACGCGGCACCAAAGTCATCATCCAGAATGAATCCACGGCCCAGGACCACGTCAGGAAGGGAGCCAGGGAATGGTTAAAGCGGCGCATTGTGGGAATGGCCAACGGCTTTTTCTGCTTCGGTACGCCGGCCGCCAACTACCTGCTCGCGCTGGGCGTGCGACCGGAGCAGATTCTGGTCCGCCACAATGCGGTGGTGGATAGCAAAACCCTACGCCGGTCCTACGACCGGGCCTTACCCGGGCGAACCGATCGCCAGCAGGCGCTGGGGCTGAAGCCGCATAACGTGATCTACGTAGGCCGGTTTGCCCCAACCAAAAACCTTCCCACGTTACTGACGGCCTTTGCCAGCGCCCGGGAAGCCTCGCCCACCGGGGCAGACTGGGGGTTGCTGTTGCTCGGCGATGGAGACCAGAAACCCGCCCTGCAGAAGCAGGTGGCCCAGCTGGGGCTGGACGAATGCGTCCGTTTTCTGCCCGGCGCGCCCTGGTACGAAGTCCCGGAATGGCTGGCCCTGGCCGACCTGCTGGTACTTCCCAGTCTGTCGGAACCCTGGGGCCTGGTAGTCAACGAAGCCATGGTTTGCAGCTTACCCGTCCTGGTCTCCGACCACTGCGGCTGCGCGCAGGACCTGGTCCGACCCGGCGAAAATGGGTACGTTTTTCCGCCCAACGACCTGGCAGCCCTCCGTGGCCACCTCATCCGGCTAATGCACCCGGAAACCGACCGCGAGGCCATGGGCCGGCAATCCGCCCAAATGATCGAATCCTATTCACCGCCCACGGTCGCTGCCGAAATGTTGCGTAGCTTTGTGCACCTCGCCGGCGATCGGCGGTCTAGCTAGCGTATGCGAATACTCCATATCTGCGCCTATACCTGGGCAATCGGCGGGCCGGCCAAAACCATCTTTGACCATACGCGGTTTGCCGTTGCCCGGGGCCACCAGGTAGACATCCTGAGTCCGCTTTCGCCGGGCGACGAACTTTATCCGGCCGCGGAAGGGGTGCGGGTAATTCCCTGCCTGCGTACCCCCGGGATCAGCCGGTTTTTTCCGGAATTTTCGCTGGGTTTGTATCACTACCTCCGCCGCCATCTTCGGGACTATGACCTCATCCACTGCCACGGGGTCTGGCACTTTGGCAGTATCGCCCCCTTCTGGCTGGACCGCACTGTGCCGAAAGTCGTTACCATCCACGGCCTGCTCGACCCCTGGGCCCTGCGGCACGGAGGCTGGAAAAAACAGCTGATGTCGGTTCTGACCCAGCGGGATGCCCTCAAACGGGCCGATCTGATCCATGTGTTGAATGAGGAGGAGGAACAGGACGTCTACCGGTACCTGGGCTACCGGCATCCGAAGGTCGTCGTAGTCCCGAACGGCATCGAAACGGCCGACTACGCCCAGCTACCGCCACAAGGGACTTTCCGTCAGCAATTGGGATTGCCCGCGGACGCGCCGCTGGTGCTGTTTCTCTCCCGCCTGAATATCAAAAAAGGACTTGACCTGCTGCTGCCGGCCTTTAAGGCTTACCGCGAAAAGAACCCCAGAGCCCTCCTTATCCTGGCTGGCCCCGATGATGGCTACCAGGCGGCCGCCGAGGCTTTCGTGCGCGAACATCAACTGGGAGACTCGGTTCGGCTGGTAGGCATGCTCACCGGAGAGAAAAAGCGGGCCGCCCTGGCCGATGCCGATCTCTTTGTGCTCCCATCCTATTCCGAAGGCCTATCCATGGCCGTGCTGGAAGCCATGGCGGCGGGAGTACCGGCCCTGGTTTCAGCCCACGTCGGGCTGGGCCGGCAGGCCGGGGAAGCCCAGGCCGTCGAGCTCACCGAACTCAATCCGGAGGCTATTACCCGGGGACTGGACCGGCTGCTTGGTGATCCCCGCCGCCGGGAAACGCTTCGGAAGAATGCCCTGCGCCTGGTTCGGGACGCCTATGATCTCCGGCAGGTCGCGCAGCAATTACTGGACGAATACGACAAAATTCTGACCGCCCGCCAGCCAGCGGCGGAGCCAACGCGCCTATGAGCAACGTATCGGTCATTATCCTGACCCACAACGAGGAAAAGCACATCGCCCGTTGCCTAAAGAGCCTTCTGGCGTTTACGGACCAGCTCTTTATCGTCGACTCCTACTCGACGGACCGGACCGTGGAGATCGCCCAGTCCATGGGCGCGGTAGTAGTGCAAAACGCCTGGGTCAATTACGCCACCCAGTTCAATTACGGCATCCAGCATAATCCGTTTCGTTCGGACTGGGTGATGCGCATGGATGCCGATGAATACGTGCTGCCCGAACTGGCCCAGGAAATCAAGACGAAACTGGCTTCGGTTCCCGGCGACGTCAGCGGCATCTACGTCAAGCGCCGGGTGATGTTCATGGACCAGTGGATCCGCTACGGAGCCTACTATCCCATTTGGCTGCTGCGGCTTTGGCGGCGTGGTCTGGGCGTCTGTGAGCAGCGCTGGCACGACGAACACATCAAAGTCAGCCAGGGATCAACGATTCGCTTCGATCACGACCTGGTCGACCATAACCTCAACAACCTGACCTGGTGGACCCAGAAGCACAACCATTACACGATCATTGAGATGATCGACGTGCTCAGCGTGCGGTATAATTTTGACGAAACCGAGCAGCGGGTCGAGCCCCGTTTTTTTGGTTCGCAGGAGCAGCGCAAACGATTCCTCAAGCTCCGTTACGCCAACCTGCCGCTGTTCACCCGGCCTTTCCTATATTTTTTGTACCGGTACTTCGTTAAGTTAGGGTTCCTCGACGGACGGAAAGGACTTGTCTGGCATTTCCTCCAGGCCTTCTGGTATCGCTTCCTGGTTGATGCCAAGATTTTGGAAGTTCACCACCGGGTCGGGTACGACAAACAGGCTATCATTGAGTTTTTTAGGACCGAATATGGAAAAGATCTCCAGCCCAGCCAGCGCCGGGCCGACGCCGAAACCGCCCGCTAGGACGAATTTGGCGGCGTATGATAATTCCTGGTACCAACCCGGCCCCCGCTGGAAGATCCTGCTGTGGTTTTTCTGCAATGCCATTTTCCTGCATTCTTACTTTCCCTTCCCTATCTTTGTCAAACGATGGGTACTCAGGGCCTTCGGAGCCACCCTCGGCGAGGGCGTTGTGCTGAAACCGGGAATAAATATTAAGTATCCCTGGTTACTTTTTGTCGGAAATCACGTCTGGATAGGCGAACACGTGTGGATCGACAACCTGGCCCCGGTTCGGATCGGCGACAACTGCTGCCTTTCGCAGGGGGCCATGCTGCTGACGGGAAACCACGATTACCGCCGGCCAACGTTTGACCTCATTGTTAAACCCATTGTGCTGGAAGAAGGCGTCTGGATCGGAGCGAGGTCGGTAGTCTGCCCCGGCGTAACCTGCCAATCGCATGCCGTACTGGCGGTAGGGTCGGTCGCTACCCGGGCGCTGGAGGCCTACGGAATCTACCAGGGAAACCCGGCATCCTGGGTGCGTAAACGGGAATTGAACACGTGAAAGTATCGATTATTACCGTCGTTTATAATGGTGCCTCAACCCTGCGGGACTGCATCGATTCGGTGCTCCGGCAGTCGTACCAGGACATTGAATACCTAGTGATTGACGGCGGTTCTACTGACGGAACGGTTGAGTTGGTTCGCTCCTACGGCTCACGTATCACCCGGTTCGTTAGTGAACCGGACCAGGGTTTATACGACGCTATGAACAAGGGCCTTCGGCTGGCAACCGGAGACCTGATTGGCATCCTGAACGCCGACGATTTTTACCGCCACGACCAGGTTATTGAGCGGGTGGCGGCCCTGGCCGACCAGGAAAACAGTGAGGCCATTTACGGGGATCTGGTGTATGTCGATGCCAATGATACCCGGAAAATTACCCGGTACTGGAGCTCGGGTAAATACCGAAAAGGCGCCTTTCGCTGGGGATGGATGCCCCCGCATCCGACATTCTTTGTCCGCCGTTCCGTTTACCTGCGTTTTGGCCTGTTTCAAACCCGGTTTCGCAGTGCGGCCGATTATGAATTAATGCTGCGTTTTGTGCACCGGCACGGCATAAAAGTTAGTTATCTGAAGGAGGTACTGGTGGTCATGCGGGCCGGTGGAGTCAGTAACCGAACCGTCGGTAACCGCCTCAACGCCAACCGGGAGGACCAGGAAGCCTGGGAATTGAACGGGATAAAACCCTATTTTTTCACCCACTGGCTGAAACCAATGCGGAAAATTTTTCAGTTTTTTCCCGGCCTCATGGGAGCCCGTTTAGAAAACTAATTAAACAACCGTACGATAAAATCGTCATACGAATAGTCAATTACCCTTGTGATCGATAGGATAAAAGCTAAACTTTAACCTTCCACACGCCTCACGGGCCTTCGGGCCTGACACGTTTTACAACGAAACAGATATGAATCCGGATCTATTTATCGCCTATATACAAAGCAAACTCACCGACGAGTTATTCAAATTAGGACTTTATCAGTGCCTTCTCTCGTTTCTGGTCGCCTGCTTTGTCGCGGTGGTTTCTATCCCGGTCGTCATTAAAATTACCGAACTGAAGCATTTGATGGAAAAGCCGGGTGAGCGGAGCTCGCACAAAACGGCTACGCCCACGTTCGGTGGCATTGCCATCTTTGCGGCCGTTCTGGTGAGTTACTTTCTCTGGCCGGCCATTGACCAGACGGATATCTACCGGACCAATTTGTCGGTAGTCGGGATGACGATCCTGTTCTTTATTGGGATCAAAGACGACCTGGTCGGCATCGACCCCAATAAAAAAATCTTCTTCCAGATTTTGCCCTCGCTGGTGCTGATTTTCTTTGGTGATCTGCGGATCGATTACCTCTACGGTATTTTTGGTCTGCACCACATCAACGATGCAGTGTCCATCCTGATCACCTGCTTTATTTTTATCGCCCTGATCAACGCCATCAACCTCATCGACGGCATCGACGGGCTGGCCGGGGGCATTGCTACGCTGGCCAGTCTGACCTTCGGGGGCTGGTTTCTGCTGACGAATCACTTCGCCATGGCCTGTCTGGCCTTTACCCTGGCCGGCGCGCTGCTGGGATTCCTGCGGTTTAATTTCTCCAAAACCAGCAAGATTTTCATGGGGAATACCGGCTCGCTCATTCTGGGTTTTTTGCTGTCGTTTTTTGCGATCCGGTTCGTCAACCTCAACAATACGTACCGCTTCGATCCGACGGCCTTTTTTAACGCTCCGATCATTGCCATTGTGGTGCTGATCGTGCCGATCTTCGATACGCTGCGGGTTTTCCTGGTTCGGATTCTGGCGGGACGGTCTCCCTTCTCGGCCGACCGGAACCACATGCACCACATTCTGATTGACAATGGTCTTTCACACGCCGGCGCGACGATTGTTCTCTGCACTGTATCGCTGCTGAATTCGGTGCTGTTCTTCCTGTTTCACCGCGACATCACCAATACGGAATCCCTGTTTATTCTGGTCGGCCTGTTCTTCCTCTACCTGGCGGCCGGGATCCTGCTGAAAATGCGCGTCCGCGTCCTGATCGTCGATAAAAGCCGCCGCCGTCGCCTGTACCTCCGGCAACTGCAGGGGACTTTCCTGCGGAAGAATCTCATTAAATACCTTTAAGGAAATTAAGAGTTAAAAATTAAAAGTGAAAAGTAAGCTTCGCCCGTTAGTTTGCTAATTGGCGAAGCTTACTTTTCACTTTTAATTTTTAACTTTTAACTCCAGGCTGGGTCACATTTCAGCAGCAGCCCGCTGGTTGACGAACGACTCAGCAACCTGGGTCAGGAGCGCGTCGGTCTTCTTTTCCTCTTCGAGGGTCTGCTCCAGCAGTTGAGCGGCCTCGTTGTAACCCAGCATCTGGGCCAGCGTGCGGAGGGAGCCATAGGCGGAAATTTCGTAATGCTCGATCTTCTGAGCCGAAATGATCAGGCCGGCGTCGCGGGTCAGCGTACCATCGTTGGTATCGTCGATGACCTCTTCCCCTTCCTCAACCAGGCCGTCCATGGCTTCGCAGGTTACTTCTTCGGCTTCTTCGCCGATTGAGCGGAAGACCTGCTCCAGGCGGCTTACCTGCGACTGGGTTTCCTGCAGGTGCGTCCGGAACGCAGTCCGGAGTTCGCTGGTGGTTGCCTTTTGCTCCATCCGCGGCAGCGTCTCGACCAGCTTCCGCTCGGCATAATAAATATCCTTTAGTTCGTGCAGGAACAGCCCCCGCAATGAGGCATCGTTGTCGCCTCCTTTAAAAAAATTGGCTACTTGATCGGTCATCGAAGCCATGGTGTGTGATAAGTTTTGGGTGAAACCTAAGCGGGTATCCTGACCCGCGAACGAATTTCTAACCGTCCGTATGGCGAAATGTTCGTAAAACCTATTGTTCCTATCCAGTAAATCGGCAGGCGAACAATTCGGGCCGGGGCAGGTTATTCTAGCCAAAAACCAACGTTATGGAAAGCCAGCAGAACGACCACCAGGACCGCATCACCGAACAGGGAACGTACCAGGAAGGCGGCACTTTTCAGACCGACACCTACTCGGATTCCTACGGCATTAACCAGTCAGACTCCTACCCCGGTGCAGGCATGGAACACCACGACCGCCTGGCGGAGGACAATATACCCGAACTTTCCGAAGCCGATACAGCCCCCATGTACACCGAACTGGGTATGGGGCGGGAGGATTCGTACAACCACGGCGACGACGAAGCCATGGACACGATACTGCATACGGATACCCACACGGCCATCAACACGGCCGAAGCCCGCTCCAACGCCCTGGCCTACGAGGATGATGCCGATGACCTGACCATGGAAATCAACCTCGACGATGAGATTGACGAGCTGGATCGCCTCAATCGCGACAGCGCGCAGGAATAATCCAGCAGGTTTATTCCGTCAAAAGCCCCTACCGACGCATCGGTAGGGGCTTTTTTATTGGCTTTTTAATCTTCCCGGCCAAATAATATACTTTCTTTGTATACTTTATATACTAAGTTATCTTTCTGTACCAGGCACTTACCAGGTGCCCCTATCCGTAACTTGTTATGATGCGGTTTATGCAATGGATCAGCCCGCTGGGTCTGTTCCTGATTTCCTTTTCACTGCTGGCGCAGGATCGTTTCCTCCCCGCCACGCTGGTCCGGACGTCGGGCCTCGTTCAACAGGGTTACATCAGCCACCGGTACGATTCCCGACAGGTCTGGTTTCAGACCGGGCCTCACCGGAAACTGCAGGCCTTTACGCCGGCCACCGCAAGGGCCTTCCGGATCGGAACGGAAGAATACGTCAGCCGCACGGTACGCTACCGGGTAGGCGAAAAGGAGGAAGAAGGCACCTTTTTTCTTCGCGTGCTGAGCCGCGGTACCGTTTCGCTCTACAGCCTGACCGACCGCCTGAATCATTCCACCTTCTTTGCCGAAAAGAACGGAAAGCTGACTGAGCTCAGCACGGCGGTTCGCGATCAGCTGACGGCTGAAGGCAAGCAGGCAACCGTTACGGACTACCAGGAAAAACTGCAAAGCCTGCTCGGCGACCAGCAGGCGCTCCGGTCCTCCATTAATCAGGCAACTTACCGGCGGACTAGCCTAAAGGCGCTGGTCGACCGTTACAACACAGGAAATGGGTACACGACCACCCAGCCCCAGCCTTCCGCTCGTCGCAATCCGGCACTAGTGTCCGTAGGGGTAAAGGCCGGGATGAACTGGTCCATGCTTCGGCTGGAAGACGAGCCGCAGCTGCAACGGGCGGTTCAGGGCCGGACCTACGGGGCGTTCCTGGATATACCACTCGCGGGTATCAATCGGAACATCAGCCTCCGGGCTGAAGCCTTATATGCGCAGCGTCAGTCGATCGTGACCGAAACCGGCCTGAAGGGGATTCCCTATGTGGATCTCGCCGCCCTGCTTCGTTATGCACCCTCACGGGGCCTGATTCGTCCGTACGTGGCCCTTGGGGTCCAGTCGGGAGCCAGCGGCATTCGTCCGTCCAAAAGCAGCCTGACAGGCCTGGCCTACAAACTAAAAAACGCGACTTCCGGTCCGGTAGCCGAAGTTGGGGTACAGTTCAGCCGGGGATTCATTGCCTTGCGGGCCGAAAGTCTCATGCAGGAGCGCCGGCTTTTCCAGCAAGTGGTGGGCGTGACAACCGGCTTCAGCCTGCCGACCCGGTAACTGTTTTTTATACTAAGGGATCCAAAATCCCCTGCTGAAGACGGCAGGGGATTTTTTGATTGAGACCGTACAAACTGACCTAGGCTGTCTCCCCAGGCGGGCATTGGCTCATTGCCAACTGGAGGCTTTCTACTATCTTACCGGCCTGTCTTTACCCACCCTTGGCAGATTAAGACTAAACCCGATGATCCTGAAAGCCTTTAGCGCCTTGCTGCTAGCTTCCACCCTGCTTGGGTGTAAACCCAAACCCGCCGAATCACCGGTCGTAGGTACCTGGGAATTAATTGCGGCCACTTCGACCGAAAACGACTCGACGTTCTCCACCTTCGACCCGAGTCGTAAAATGATCAAGATTCTAAATGCCACCCATTTCGCTTTTCTGAACCATAGCATTAAGGCAGGTAATGACTCGGCAGCGGCCGGCTTTTCAGCGGGCGGGGGCACCTACACGGTAGTCGACAGTACTTACACTGAGCATCTGGAATATTTTACCGACAAGAACTGGGAAAACCACCAATTCCAGTTTGTCGTCACCATCCGCAATGACACCCTGGTTCAGAAAGGAGTGGAACGGATCGAAAAGCTGGGAATCGATCGAGTAATTACCGAAACCTACAGACGGGTTAACCAATAGGCTGATTCTTAGCCAGATTTTATCGGAGTCAGGCAGGCGATTGGTCAAAGAAGCTCTGCGCCTGGATCATTTTTCGCCTGCATGGCTTACCCGAGGGTAAGTATTTTTCCTATCGGCTAACAAATGTCATAACGTATATGGTTTAAAGTCGCTACCTTGCCCTTTCAGACTGTATGGCTAACTTGGTTATTATGGAATCCTACCGAAAAGTGTATATTGTGGATGATGACGATGATGACGTTTATATACTTCAGGAGGTATTGAACGGCTTACGGTTAAAGCCGGTAGTCTTCAGGGATGGGGAAGAATTGCTGGATTCGCTCCGAACGGCCGAAGCACCAAAAGTCATCATTCTGGATTACCATCTTCCGCTAGCCAACGCGAAGGATATCCTCCGGAAAATTCAGGATTTAGCCATTGAGAAGCGCCCCAAGGTGCTGGTCTGGAGCAACTATTTATCAGAGAATGAGAAATTGGCCTGTCTGAAAGAAGGCGCAGACTGGTATATGGACAAGCCACGGTCCTACAGGCTGGTAAAAAGTAAGCTGGACCGGATACTCACGGACTGGTTAAATGTGGAAGAAGATCGATCGTAAGGTCTCCATAACCCAACAGTTGCCCATCCCAAAGAAAAGGTGGGTAATCGCCTCACTCGCTAAGCATCGCTAACCCATCCGGGTTAGATGAGTTCATTCTTCCTGGCTACTTGCATGGCCTCCTCGCAAAGGGTTGCTTCCAGATACGTTTCCAACCGGTACCCCCGCAGCTCATAATAATGCCGCCGGAATGATAGAAAGCCTGCGCAGTAATAAAGTCCTTTAGTTCGGTACAGCTCCTGGTCCAGTTCATTGAGGGTGGCAACCCACCGCTTAAAATCCTCCTGATCAGGCATAAACGGCGGAGCCTCCTGATAATAGCTGGCAACGGCTTCCAGGGCAAACTTAAACAGGTATAGCGTTGTCAATAATACTAGTTATTTGATGGGATTGGTAAATTTACGTATATGGTAAATAGGTAAAATTAATTTTCCCTTAAACCATGACAACATAAACATTGCCAGAGTCTTACATAAGTAAAATGCATTAGGCCAGTCGGAAATAGATTCGTTCTGCCAATCCTCTGGTTAGCTATTGAGGGTTGTACTCCTCCACCTCCCAGGCCTCTAGTGCTCAACCGTGCAACGTTTACCCTTCTGAATGGCATCGTGGGTACGTACTCAGGCAAGAACTTATCCCGGAACACCGACGTATAAGCGGAAGAGTTACCCCAAGGGGTGACTGGTCGGGACCTGGCCGTGCTTTCCATCCTCATTGACCCCGTTGCGCCTAAGCTTCAAAGCAAAACAGGCCCTCGTAGATTCCCAGTAAAGGCAGTAACCCGATAATTATCAGGAAGAAGCATGATAAAATGTAAAGCCTACAGATTTTATCTACTTTTCGAAAAAGGTTAATTCATTTTTCATGTAGGGCTGGATAATTAAGGATATATTTACTTGCTCCTTTGAAAGTAAAACTAATGCACACCAAATTCCAAATGAACGTAAGCCCCTGGATTTACCTGGTCGACGATGACCAGGACGACCGAGAATCGTTTCAAATTGCGTTAAGCGTGGCCTTTCCGGCCCACCAGCTTCGTACCTACACCAATGGTGAAGATCTCCTGGCTCAGTTCGGAGAGCCTTTCTGCCTTAAGCCTGCTCTGATTTTTCTGGATCTCCAAATGCCCGTCATGGATGGCCATCAGTTGCTGACGGCGATAAAAACCCGGAAAGAACTGGCTTCCATCCCGGTCATTATGTTCAGTGGCACGGATAACCCCGTGGAAATAAAACTTGGCTACCAACTTGGAGTACAGTCCTGGTTTAAGAAACCCGTTACGATCCACGAACTGACCGACAAGCTGACCACCATGCAGAAATATTGGTTTGAAACGGTCGAAAACCCGCATGCGATCAATTAACAATCCGGTACAGACGGGATTTCTTGTTTCGAGCCGCGAATAACCGGACCAAGGGATGATCCACCAGGGCTTTGGGCTATAGGCGCTGCCATCCGTTAATTGACCAGGATGGCAGGGCGGTTGAATGGTAACCGAGGAAAGTACTTAGAAACAAAAAAAGCGCCACGATCGGCGCTAACTAATTGTTCACCAGAGCGATCCCGTTTGGATTCGAACCAAAGACCGTCTGCTTAGAAGGCAGATGCTCTATCCAACTGAGCTACGGGACCAAAAACAATTAAGAATTAAAAATTAACAGTTAAGAATTGAAGCAGCAGCCTATCATTCTTACTTATTAATTTTTAATTCTTAATTGTTTTTGTCGGGGTGGCAGGATTCGAACCTGCGACCACCTGGTCCCAAACCAGGTACGCTAACCGGACTGCGCTACACCCCGAAATAAAAAAGTTTACAGCCTAAAGTTTAGAGTTCTAAAGCTAACTTTAAACCTTAAACTATAAACACTGAACCAAATCAGGCGGAGAGAGCGGGATTCGAACCCGCGGTACCCTTGCGGGTACGGCAGTTTAGCAAACTGCTGGTTTCAGCCACTCACCCATCTCTCCGGATAAGCTCGGTTTTTTACGCCGCTGATGGCGCAAATATAGCGCCGCCCCCGTTACTTCACCAAACTTTTCGGTCCAAATTCTTTTCAATTGTCCTAATTTCGCACTTTCTCACCGGCCGACCGGTACCCCTGTCCGTTCGTTATCAAGCCGCTAGACCCCAATCGCCGGCATGAATTGGAATTACAGTTTAACCACCGTTGAATACAGCTTTCTGGGTAGTTTTCTGCTGCTGTACGCGGCTTACTTCTACCGGACCCTTCGGCTGGCCCGGCTGATGAATACGACCGCCTGGGCGACCATTCCCAAGTTTTTCCTTCGGGTGGGCTATCTGCTCCTGCTGCTGATCGCCCTGCTGGGCCCTTCCTTCGGGGAAGCCGAACGGGCGCTGGTGGCCGAGGGCAAAGACATCTTTCTGGCCGTGGACCTTTCCCGCTCCATGGATGCGCCCGACGTGCCGCCGACCCGTCTCGACAAGGTAAAATTCGAACTCCACCGGCTCATCAGCGCCATGGAAGGAAGCCGGTTCGGGCTGCTGGTTTTCTCCACGGAAGCCTACGTCCACGCGCCACTGACCTCAGACCAGACCGCCCTGGCCGCGTTTCTGCAATCGCTGGACACGCGACTCGTTCCGGAATCGGGGACCAATATCTGCTCGGCCGTCGAGCTGGGCCTGCAGAAGCACCTCAAAGAAACCGGAACCACCAACCAGACACGGGTGATCGTGCTCCTGACCGACGGCGAAAACTTCGGCAACTGCAGCCCGAGAGTAACGGACCAACTGCGCCGGGCCAATATTCCGCTGTACGTCGTCGGCGTAGGCAGTGATTTGGGCAGTACCGTACCCGGGCCTAAAGGAGCGCTTCGGGACGCCGAGGGAAAAATCGTCCGTTCAAGGCTGAACCGGACCTACCTCCGCCGGCTCGCCCAGGACGGCCGGGGTGCCTACGTGGAACTGTCTTCTGCTTCGGGCGACCTGACCGAGCTCGTTACCCTGCTGAAAAGCCTGGAAGACCGGCTGGTCGACCAGCGCCAGCTACCGGTCGCCTCCAACAAATACTATTATTTCCTAATCGGAGCGTTTATCCTGATGATCATCGATCTCATCGTTCCGGTACGAACCATAAAAATCTGAACCACGTTCTGCAACAGGAGACGTTGGTTTCAATCCGTTTTCACCTGTCTACCAGCATGGCTTACCTGATTTTGTCGATACTCCTGTGGGCCTGGGACAACTGGTCCTACGATGGTATCGCCCGAAAAAACCAGGCCCGGCGGGAAGCTACCCAGGCCTACCAGCAGGGTGACTTTGACTCCTCCGCCGACCAGTTGGAAGGCCTGATGCGCCGCTCGGTCTTTGTCGAGCCCGCCGCCCGGCTGCAGCTGGCCCATGCGTATTTTCGGTTGAAGCGACTGCCGGAAGCCAAAGCGTATTACCGGCAGGTGGCCCAGGTTCGGGAAGGCGCCTTGTCGGCCACCGCCCATGTGCAGCTGGGAATCATCGCCTGCCAGCAGGGCGATTCAGCGGCGGCCCTTGGTCATTTCCGGCAGGCCCTGACAGCCAATCCGGATAACGAGCCAGCCCGGTATAATTTCGAATTGATTCAAAAGTTGTATTCCGGCCGACAGCAACCCACCTCCGGCGCCCGTAAAGTTTTCCGGAAGCCCCAGATAGCCGAAGGAGATGGTATCGTTAAGCCAGGTGACCCCAACAGCGGCAACGAAGTAGCCCGGGATAGCCGCCGCGAGCAGCTCCTGCGCCGGCTGCGCTCCCTGAAGCTGTCGGAAGAACAGGCGCTGCTGATTCTCAATTCCCTGCAGGAAAACGAGGTTCAATACATCAATCAGCGTAAATTGCCCAATAGCCGGTCGGCCAGGAACCGGAACGAGTACAAAACCTGGTAATCATCAACAAACCACAATCGTAAATGTCAGTTCGCATGCAGGAAGCAGTTATTGTAGCCGCCGTACGGACGCCCATTGGTAGTTTCGGTGGGGGGCTGGCGCCGCTCTCCGCCATTGACCTCGGTGCTGCCGCCATCCGCTCCGCCCTGGACCGGGTAGGGCTGGCACCCGAAGCCGTCGAAGAAGTGATCATGGGAAATGTCGTCTCGGCCAACCTGGGCCAGGCCCCGGCCCGGCAGGCGGCCCTGAAAGCCGGTTTACCGGCCACGGTGCACTGTACCACGGTCAACAAGGTATGCGCCTCGGGCACGAAAGCGCTGATGATGGCCGCCCAGACCATTCAGTTGGGTCAGGCCGATGTCATTGTCGCGGGCGGAATGGAAAGCATGTCCAATGTGCCGTACTACGTTCCCAAGGCCCGCTTTGGCTATAAGTACGGAAATGCCGAGCTGGTCGACGGTTTGGCCCGCGATGGTCTGGTCGACGCCTACGACGCCTGTGCCATGGGCGTTTTTGCCGACGCGACGGCGAAGAAGTACAGCATCAGCCGGGAAGAACAGGACGCCTACGCGGTGGAATCCTACCGCCGGTCGGCCGACGCCACCCAGTCCGGCCGATTCGCCTCCGAAATCATTTCGGTAGAAGTACCGGGTCGGAAAGGCGCGGTTACCGTGACCGAGGACGAAGAGTACAAAAACGTCTTATTCGATAAAATCCCGACGCTGAAACCCGCCTTTACGCCCGATGGCTCGGTAACGGCGGCTAATGCCTCGACCATCAACGACGGCGCTTCGGCCCTGGTGGTAATGAGCCTGGGGAAGGCGGAGGAACTGGGCATCAAGCCCCTCGCCCGCATCATCGGATACGCCGATGCCGAGCAGGAACCGGCCTGGTTTACAACGACGCCGGCCCTGGCGGTACCTGCGGCCCTGAAACGGGCGGGCGTTAAGGCCCAGGATGTCGATTATTTCGAAGTTAATGAGGCCTTTTCCGTCGTGCCGCTGGTTTTCAGCCGCCTGCTGGAGGTGCCGACCGAAAAACTCAACATCAACGGCGGTGCCGTTTCCCTGGGCCATCCCCTGGGCGCTTCCGGGGCCCGGATCGTAACGACCCTGACGCATATTCTGCAGCAGAACGGCGGAAAGATTGGGGCGGTGGGCATCTGCAACGGCGGTGGCGGGGCCTCGGCGCTGGTTCTGGAAAAGCTCTAAAAAGGCTGCCTTACCCTCAGAATGACGAATGATAAATGAGAAAATCGCCCGAAAGCGATGACGAATCATTTATTATTCGTCATTTTTGCGGGGTTGAATCTTCTTCCTTTCTATGCTCGGCAGCACACAGGCTCTGAAAGAAACCCATTTTCAATTTCCCGGACAGACCAGCTTTTACCGCGGGAAAGTGCGGGACGTCTACCAGATCGGCGACCGGATGGTCATGGTCGCGACTGACCGCATTTCGGCCTTCGACGTGGTCCTTCCCCGACCGATTCCCCTCAAAGGGCAGGTGCTGAACCAGACGGCGGCTCACTTCCTGCGGGCGACCGCCGACATCGTCCCGAACTGGCTCCTCGATGTACCCGATCCCAACGTCAGCGTAGGCTTATCCTGCCGTCCTTATCCGGTGGAGATGGTGGTTCGCGGCTACCTGGCGGGGCACGCCTGGCGGCAGTACCGGGCCGGTCACCGGGTTCTCTGCGGCGTCAGTCTGCCCGATGGCCTTACCGAGAACGACCGGCTGCCCAGCCCGATCATTACGCCCACGACCAAAGCCCACGAAGGCCACGACGAAGACATTTCCCGGGAGGAAATCCTCCGGCAGGGCCTGATTGCGGAAGACGAGTACACGCAGCTGGAAGCCTATGCCCTGGCCCTTTTTGCCCGCGGCACCGAGATGGCGGCCCGCCAGGGGCTGATTCTCGTCGACACCAAGTATGAATTCGGGCAGCTCGACGGAACCATCTATTTGATCGATGAGATCCATACGCCGGACTCCTCCCGCTACTTCTACGCGGCGGGTTATGAGGACCATCAGGCGGCCGGCCGACCCCAGAAACAATTGTCCAAAGAGTTTGTTAGAGAATGGCTGATTGCCCATAATTTCCAGGGCAAGGAAGGCCAGACCGTGCCCGAAATGTCCGACGAATGGATCGCGCAGATCTCGGCACGCTACGTGGAATTATTCGAAACCGTTACGGGCCAGCAGCTGGCGGTCCAGTCAACCGACGACCTGACCGAACGGGTGGAATCCAATATCCGGCGCTGGCTGGAAAGTCAGGGATCGAAGGACTGAAGGATTGATTTCTGAATTGGCCCAATCCTTCAATCCTTCGCTCCCTCAATCCTTGTTTTCTCTATGAATCACACAGTCGAAAAAAACGAACAGTTCGCGTTAATCAAGCTCCAGGAAACGGCCTTTGGGGGCGATGTACCCGCTGCTTTTGAGACCGTTAGCCGCACCCTTTTTCGGGAAGGGTTCAGTAACCTGATCGTTGATTTCAACCCGGTCGAAAGCGTTGACATCAACGGCGTCAGCGTGCTTCGGAAAATCAACCGGCAATGCTCCAATGAACTGGGCCTGCTGGTCCTGGTCACCAAAAAAGACAATGTGATCGACTTCCTCGATTCGGCCAACATCCCGGATCTGACCCTGCTGCCGACGGTGGAGGAAGCCATCGATGCTGTATTCATGCATGATCTGGAGAACGACTTCCGCGGGGAAGGCGACGACCAGTACGATGGCGAATACGATACGGAGAGTGCGGCCGAATGAGCATGACCTTTCAGCTGACGATTCTGGGCAGCGGTTCGGCTACGCCCCTGCTGGGGCGGCACCCAACCGCCCAGTTGCTGGAAATTGACAGCGACTACTTCCTCGTGGATTGCGGGGAAGGCACCCAGTTTCGCCTGCTGGAACAGCGCATCCGGCCGGGTCGGCTCCGGTACATTTTCATCAGTCACCTCCACGGCGACCACTACTTCGGGCTGGCCCCGCTCCTGTCGAGCCTGAACCTGGCCGGGCGAACCGAAGAACTGTACCTGTTCGGGCCGGCGGGTCTGCTGGAGATCCTTACCGTTCAGTTTCGGCATTCCGACACCCGGCTTGGCTATCCGCTGCACTTTCAGCCGGTTGAACCCGGCCGTCCGGGGCCAATTCTCGACCTCCCCCAACTGACCGTAGAAAGCATTCCGCTGGAACACCGGATCGACTGCTCGGGCTACCTCTTCCGGGAAAAACCCCGTAAACGCAAACTCATCAAGGAGAAACTCCCGGCCGATATGCCGATCGACTACCTCCGCCGGCTCAAGGACGGCCAGGATATTGTCGATGAGGCCGGAAATGTGCTTTTCCGAACCGACGACTACAGCCTGCCGGCACCGCCCCCCCGCTCCTACGCCTTCTGCTCGGATACCCGGTATACCGAGAAATTTCTGCAGCAGATTGCGGGCATCAGCCTGCTGTACCACGAAACGACCTTCCTCGACGATCAGCTCGCCCGGGCCGGGGAAGTCTTCCACGCTACCGCCCGCCAGGCGGCTACCCTCGCTACCAAAGCCGGCGTCCAGCAGCTACTGATCGGTCATTTCTCCTCCCGGTACAAACAAACCGAAGGCTTCCTGGAAGAAGCCCGCAGCGTTTTCCCCGAAACCTACCTGGCCACCGAAGGCCATACCTTTCCGGTAGGTTCTGCAGCCCTTTAAGCCCGCTTCAAGGGGCTGATTTCGGCCCATTTTCGGACTTTCTGCGGATTGCTATTTTTTAATCTTCCTTCATCTTTCTTGAGAATTATACATTAACCAAGAAGTATTTGTATCAAATTGACAATTGTTGGTTTGACAAATGAAATTTTGCCTTTGCTGGCATTAGCAGAATAATTTTACTAGTATCTTGCATTGCCAAGCATAATCCCCCTCTATATCGCCCATCCGTCAGACATTCTTCGGTCCGGATGGAACCAGCTTGGTTTTTATTTTGATTAATACACAAAACCACAAATTGATACGCTGATGTCTGCAACCGATGTTCCGCAACAGGGCCTCTATCGGTCTGAATTCGAACACGACGCCTGTGGGATCGGATTCGTGGCCCACATGAAGGGCCGGAAGTCGCACCAGATTGTTGAGGACGCCCTGACGATGCTGACCCGGATGGACCACCGCGGAGCCTGTGGCTGCGAAGTCAATACGGGTGACGGTGCTGGTATCCTCGTTCAGATTCCCCACGAATTTTTTGTGGACGAATGCCGGAAATTAGGCTTCGAGCTACCCGCCGCCGGGTGCTATGGCGTCGGAATGATGTTTATGCCCAAAGACGATCACCTGCGCCGGGAATGCCGGGCGGTACTGGAACGGGGCATGAAAAAGCTGAAGCTGGAAAGCCTGGGCTACCGGGTCGTGCCGACGGATTCGTCGGACCTGGGCAATGGCTCCCGCTCAGCCGAACCCGTATCTGAACAAGTATTCATCCGGAAACCCGGTAATCTGACATCCGACGAATTTGAACGGAAACTCTACATCTTCAGGAATTACACCACGCGGATCATCAACGAGACCGTCGCTGGCGTAAACGGAAGCTTTTACTACGCCTCGCTTTCCAGCCGGGTGGTGACGTATAAAGGTCAGCTTACAACCGGCCAGCTCCGCAATTACTTCCCCGACCTAAGCCGGGAAGAGCTGGTTTCGGCCATGGCCGTGATCCACTCCCGCTTCTCGACCAACACCTTCCCTTCCTGGAAGCTGGCCCAGCCGTTCCGCTACATCGCTCATAACGGGGAAATCAACACAGTTAAGGGAAACGTCAACTGGCTGAAAGCGGCCGAGGCCATGCTGGAATCGGCGCTCTTTACGCCCGAAGAACTGAGCATGCTCAAGCCGATCTGCGACCCCAACCAGTCGGATTCGGCCAACCTCGACAACGCCATCGAACTGCTGGTAATGGCGGGCCGCTCGCTGCCGCACGTGATGATGATGGTGATTCCGGAGGCCTGGGACGGCAACGAACAGATGGATCCGATCCGGCGCGCCTTCTACGAATTCCACGCGGCCCTGATTGAGCCCTGGGATGGCCCGGCTTCGATTTCCTTTACCGACGGCCGGATCGTAGGCGCTACCCTCGACCGGAACGGCCTGCGCCCTTCGCGTTACTGGGTGACCGACGAAGACGTGGTGATCATGGCTTCCGAAGCCGGTGTGCTGGACGTCGATCCGGCAAAAGTAGTCCGGAAAGGCCGGCTTCAGCCGGGCCGCATGTTCGTCGTGGACATGGAAGAAGGCCGGATCATCGCCGACGAAGAACTGAAAAACGACATTTGCTCCCGTCAGCCGTACCAGCAATGGCTCGACGAATACAAAATCCGCATCAGCGACCTGCCCAAGCCTTCTCGTACCTACGGGCACATTGGCCGGGAAGACCTGCTGAAGCGTCAGATCGCTTTTGGCTTTACCTCGGAAGACCTTCGGATGGTCCTGGCACCCATGGCCGAGACCGGCCTGGAGCCCCTGGGCTCGATGGGTGTGGACACGCCGCTGGCGATTCTCTCCGAGCAAAGCCAGCACCTGGCCAACTACTTCAAGCAGCTTTTCGCCCAGGTGACCAACCCGCCCATCGACCCCATCCGGGAGCGGGCGATTATGTCGCTGATCTCCTTTGTAGGCTCGACCGGCAACCTGCTGACGGAATCTCCCCTGCACTGCCGCCAGATCGAGCTCGACCAGCCGGTGCTGACCATCGAGGAGTTCGACAAGCTCCGGTTTGTGGACAAAAACCACTTCCAGGCCAAAACCATCAACACCTACTTCCGCGCCGACCAGGGCGGAATCGGACTGGAACGGGCCATTGAACGGATCTGTCGCTACGCCGAAGACGCCATTGAGGACGGTTTTGAAATCATCATTCTCTCCGACCGGGCGATCGATTCCGACCATGCCCCGGTACCGTCGCTGCTGGCAACGGCCGCCGTGCACCACCCCCTGATCCGTCAGGGACTGCGGGGTAAGGTCGGTATTCTGGTCGAAGCCGGCGACATCTGGGAAACGCACCACTTTGCCACCCTGATCGGGTACGGAGCCTCGGGTATCAACCCGTATATGGCCTTCGAAACCATAGCCGACATGAAGGAGCGCGGTCTGCTACAGGTCGATTACCCGGCAGAAAAGCTGTACCAGCACTACATCAAGGCGGTCAACAAAGAACTGCTCAAGATCTTCTCGAAGATGGGCATTTCCACCCTGCAGTCGTACCAGGGTGCGATGATCTTCGAGTGTCTGGGGCTGAACAAAGACGTGGTCGATCGCTATTTCACCGGCACGGTATCCCGTATCGGTGGCATGGGCCTCGAGCAGATTGGTCGCGAGATCATCGTTCGGCACCGCCAGGCCTATCCGGAAGTGCCCGCCCTGGGCAGCCGGCGGCTCGAAGTGGGGGGTATCTACCAGTGGAAACAACGCGGCGAAGCCCATACGTTTAATCCCGATACCATCCACCTGCTGCAGCAGGCGACCAAAAAGAACGACTACAGCCTATACAAGAAATACGCGAAGCTGATCGATGATCAGACGCAGAAAGCGCTCACCCTGCGGGGCCTGATGAAGTTCCGGAAAGGCAAGCCCGTTCCCATTGAGGAGGTAGAGCCGATCGAGAACATCTTCAAGCGGTTTGCGACGGGCGCCATGTCCTTTGGCTCCATTTCCTGGGAAGCCCACACCACTCTGGCCATTGCCATGAACCGCATTGGCGGCAAAAGCAACTCGGGCGAAGGCGGAGAAGATGAACTGCGCTACCAGAAACTGGCCAATGGCGACAGCCTGAACTCGGCGATCAAGCAGGTGGCTTCGGGCCGGTTCGGCGTAACCAGCCATTACCTGACCAATGCCGAGGAACTGCAGATCAAAATGGCGCAGGGAGCCAAGCCGGGCGAAGGCGGACAGCTACCGGGCCATAAAGTCGACGACTGGATCGGCCGGACGCGTCACTCGACCCCGGGCGTCGGCCTGATTTCGCCCCCGCCTCACCACGATATTTATTCCATCGAAGACCTGGCCCAGCTTATCTTCGACCTCAAGAACGCCAACCGCCAGGCCCGGATCAGTGTCAAACTGGTATCGGAAGCCGGTGTCGGGACGATCGCTGCCGGGGTGGCCAAAGCCCATGCTGATCACATCCTCATTGCCGGTCACGACGGCGGTACGGGGGCTTCTCCCCTGAGCTCGATTCGCCACGCGGGTCTGCCCTGGGAGCTTGGCCTGGCCGAGACGCACCAGACGCTGGTCCGCAACAAACTGCGCGGCCGGGTAACCGTTCAGGCGGACGGCCAGATGCGGACGGGCCGTGACCTGGCCATCGCCGCCCTGCTGGGTGCGGAAGAATGGGGCGTAGCCACGGCAGCGCTGGTTTCGGTGGGCTGCATCATGATGCGGAAGTGTCACCTGAACACCTGCCCGGTCGGGGTAGCGACCCAGAACAAGGAACTGCGCGCGCTCTTCACGGGTAAGCCCGAGCACGTGGTCAACATGTTCACCTTCCTGGCCCAGGAACTCCGCGAGATCATGGCGGAACTCGGCTTCCGGACGATCAACGAAATGGTCGGTCAGTCACAGATGCTTGCCATTCGCGACGACATCAAAAACTGGAAATACAAGGCGGTTGATCTGTCGGCGATCCTGTACAAAGAGCCGGTCAACCTGGATGTTGCCCTCTTCAAGCAGGAAGAGCAGGATCACGGCATAGAAGACGTGCTTGACCGGGCGCTGGTCCAGACGGCCCAGCCGGCCCTGAAGACGGGAGAGTCGGTGTACGCCGAGTATCCCATCATCAACCTGACCCGTTCGGTGGGCAACATGCTCTCCAACGAGATTTCGAAGATCTACGGCGGCCAGGGCCTGCCCGAAGGAACGATTCACTTTAAATTCCGGGGGACAGCCGGCCAGAGCTTCGGGGCCTTCAACACCCGCGGCATTACCCTGGAGCTGGAAGGCGACGCCAACGATTACTTCGGCAAAGGCCTTTGCGGCGCGCAGTTGATCGTTTACCCGGACCGCACGGCCCCCTTCAAGCCGGAGGAAAACAGCATCGTCGGGAACGTGTCCTTCTACGGGGCAACCTCCGGCGAGGCCTACATCCGCGGGATGGCCGGGGAACGCTTCTGCGTCCGGAATTCAGGAGCGAAAGTGGTGGTCGAAGGCATCGGTGACCACGGGCTGGAATACATGACCGGCGGGCTGGTCATTATCCTGGGGTCGGTCGGACGGAACTTCGCCGCGGGGATGTCCGGCGGTGTGGCCTACGTCTGGGATCAGGATGGCACCTTCGCCACAAAGGTCAACGGCGAAATGGTGTCCCTGGAATCGCTAACCAGCGAAGACCAAAGCATCATGCGGGAGTACGTGGAGAAGCATTTCCAGTACACGACTTCCAACGTCGCCCTGGCCCTGATGCAGGACTGGGATAACCTGATTGGACAGTTTGTGAAGGTCATGCCGAATGACTTCCGCAAAGCCCTGGCCAGCCGGAACATCACGCTGGCGGACCAGATCCGGGACAAGAACGTGGTGTATCAGGATATTGTCGTCGACGTCGTTAACCAGTAATCGTACAACAAAACAATGGGAAAACCGACTGGCTTTTTAGAATTCAACCGGGAGCTGCCCAAGAAGCGGCCGGCCCAGGAACGGATTCACGATTATAACGAAATTGAATTACCGCATTCGGAAGCCGATACCCAGAAACAGGCCGCCCGCTGCATGGACTGCGGTACGCCCTTCTGCCATAGCGGCTGTCCGCTGGGGAACATCATCCCGGAGTTCAACGATGCGGTGTACGAACAGAACTGGGAGTACGCCTACGAAATCCTGGCGTCGACCAACAATTTCCCGGAATTCACCGGTCGCATCTGCCCGGCCCCCTGCGAGTCGTCCTGCGTCCTGGGCATCAACAAGCCGCCGGTCGCCATCGAGTTTATTGAAAAATCCATCATCGAAGCCGCCTACGAGCGGGGGCTGGTGAAGCCCAACATTCCGGCCAAACGGACGGGCAAGCAGGTTGCCGTCATCGGCTCCGGCCCTGCCGGACTGGCCGCGGCGGCCCAGCTCAACAAGGCGGGCCACTCCGTGACCGTTTTCGAGCGGGCGGACCAGATCGGTGGGCTGCTCCGGTACGGTATTCCCGATTTTAAGCTGGACAAGAAGGTCATCGACCGTCGGCTGGCAGTGATGGAAGCCGAAGGCATTACCTTCCGGACCAATACCAATGTTGGGGTTGACCTCAAAGCGGCCGAGCTGTTGGAAGGCTATGACCTGGTACTCCTTTGCGGCGGCTCAACCGTTCCCCGGGACCTGCCTATTCCGGGCCGGGAACTCAACGGTGTGCATTTCGCCATGGAGTTCCTCAGCCAGCAGAACAAGCGCGTTTCGAACCAGCCGGTTGAAGTCGACCATGCAGGCCGTCCCTACGCCCAGGGCGACATCTTCGCTACCGGCAAGAACGTAGTGGTCATCGGCGGGGGCGATACCGGTTCGGACTGTGTCGGCACGTCCAACCGCCACGGCGCTAAATCCATTACCCAGATCGAGCTTCTGGCCAAACCCCCGGCTGAACGGGCCGAAAGTACGCCTTGGCCGATGTGGCCGATGATGGTCCGTACGTCTACCTCCCACGAGGAAGGCTGTGAACGCCACTGGTCGATCAACACCAAAGCCTTTATCGGCGACGAAAACGGTAATCTGAAGGCCCTGCGGCTCGTGGATCTCGAATGGAAGTCCGAGAACGGCCGCATGCAGATGGCCGAAGTGCCGGGGTCAGAACGCGACATTCCCTGCGAACTCGCGCTGCTCGCGGCTGGCTTCCTGCACCCCCAACAGCAGGGGCTGCTGACCGATCTGGGCCTTGAGTTCGACGATCGGGGTAATGTCAAAGCCAATAACTACCAGACCAGCATCCCGAAGGTCTTTGCCGCGGGCGACATGCGCCGGGGGCAGTCCCTGGTTGTCTGGGCCATTTCCGAAGGGCGGGAGGCCGCCCGAGCGGCAGACGCCTACCTCATGGGCGAAAGCCGGCTGGAGGCCAAAGCGGTATCGCTCTTTGCGACCGCATAACCGAGACAGGTTCCCACACTCCAGGCTGCCGGCAATCGCCCGGCGGCCTTTTTTTATACCTTTGCGCCACGTTTATTCCGACGACTACCCTATGCAATTCCTCAAATCCGACCGGCTCAACAACCTTCGCTACGAAATTCGCGGGCCGGTCTACGAAAAAGCCCTGGAACTGGAATCCCAGGGATACAAGATTATCTCGCTGAATATCGGCAATCCCGCCCCTTTCGGATTCGACGCCCCGGACGAAATCGTCCACGATATTATCCTGAACATCCGCAACGCCCAGGGTTATTCGGATTCCCGGGGCCTGTTCGCCGCCCGGAAAGCGGTCATGCACTATACCCAGAATCTGGGCATCAAAGACGTTACGATCAACGATATTTTCATCGGCAACGGCGTTAGCGAACTCATCCTGCTCACCATGCAGGCGCTGATCAACGAAGGCGACGAGGTGCTGGTGCCTTCCCCTGACTACCCCCTCTGGACCACCTCCGTGGCCCTTTCCGGAGGCAGGCCCGTTCACTACCTCTGCGACGAAGCCAACGGCTGGAACCCCGACCTGGCCGATCTGGAAAGCAAAATTACGCCCAGGACGCGGGCCATCGTGGTGATCAACCCCAATAATCCCACCGGAGCGGTGTACGATAAAGGCGTGCTCCAGCAACTGGCGTCAATAGCCGAAAAGCACCAGCTGATCTTGTTTGCCGACGAGATTTACGATAAGATCCTCTACGACGGCGCTGTTCACCACCCCATGGCCACGCTGGTACACGATACCCTCTGCATCTCCATGGGCGGGCTATCGAAAAACTACCGGGCGGCCGGCTTTCGGGGCGGCTGGCTGGTGATGAGCGGAGCCAAACACCGGGCCAAGTCGTATATCGAAGGGCTGACCTTGCTGGCCTCCATGCGGCTTTGCGCCAACGTACCGACCCAGTACGCCATCCAGACGGCCCTCGGCGGCTACCAGAGTATCAACGACCTTGTCGCCCCGGCCGGCCGGCTCCACAAACAGGTCATGATGGCTTACGATCGGATGGTATGTATTCCCGGCATCAGCTGCGTGAAGCCCAAAGGGGCCCTGTACATTTTCCCAAAAATCGATCTGGAACAATTCGACATTCCCAGCGACGAAGACTTTGTGTATGACCTGCTCACCGAGCAGAAGGTGCTGGTCGTGGCCGGAACTGGCTTCAACTACGTGCACAACGACCACTTCCGGATCGTCTGCCTGCCGACGACCGACGAGTTGACCATCGCTCTCGATCGGATCGAAGCCTTTCTAGAAAGCCGAAGAAAGCAATAAGGCAGGTATGAGGTATGAGGTATGAAGTATGAGGTTTCTGGCTTAACTTTCGGCTTCCCGAATATAGTATACCTCATACCTCATACCTCATACCTCATACCTCATACCTCATCCCATCCCTCCTAATGGCTTACGCGACAAAAAAATCTACGCTCTACATTTTCCTCAGTGCGCTGTTCCTGACCAACACGGTGGTTGCCGAGATCATCGGCGTTAAGATTTTTTCGGCCGAAACGATGCTTGGTGTGCCTCCGGCCCAGTTGCACCTCTTCGGTGGGGATTTCGTGCTGGATTTCAACCTGACGGCGGGTGCCATCATCTGGCCGTTTGTGTTCGTCACCTCCGATATCATCAACGAGTATTTCGGCATCAAAGGAGTGAGGCGCATCTCGCTGCTGACGGCCGGTTTTATCGCCTACAGCTTTGTGATCATTTACGCCGTGACCACCCTTCCACCCGCCCAGTTCTGGCTAGACGTAAACGACAAGGATATAGCGGGCAATGCCTTCAACATCAATACCGCCTTCTCCACCATCTTCCGGCAGGGCCTCGGCATTATTCTCGGTTCCATCACGGCTTTCCTGCTGGCCCAGTTTCTGGATGCGACTGTCTTCCAGGCGCTGAAGCGGATCACGGGCAGCCGGAAGATCTGGCTCCGGGCGACGGGTTCCACGCTGGTATCCCAGCTCATCGACAGCTTTGTCGTTCTGACTATCGCCTTTTACCTGTTTGGCAACTGGTCGTTTAACCAGGTCGTGGCGGTCGCGATCGTCAATTACATCTACAAGTTTGCCACGGCCATCCTGCTGACGCCGCTATTGTACGTAGCGCACTTCCTGATCGACCGGTACTTAGGTCCTGAACACGCCCGGGAGCTGGCCAACGAGGCTACGATGCCGACGGCGATGTAAGCCCCCGGCGGAGGTTATCGCAAATGACCGCCGTGGCGATGCCCACGTTCAGGGATTCGGCGCCTCCGTACCGCGGAATGGTCAGGCGCTGGGTGACGAACCGGCCTACCGCGGGGCTGATCCCGTTGGATTCATTGCCCATGATTAGGTAACCGGACTGCGCAAAGGCGGTCGAATGCACGTCTTCGCCGTCCAGGAAGGCACCATAGATGGCCATGCCCGGCTGTTCGCTGAGGAAAGTTTCCAGGTCACAGTAGTACCAGTTTACGCGGGTGAAGGAGCCCTTCGTGGCCGAGATTACTTTGGGATTGTAGACGTCCGCCGTCGTCCGGGAGCAGATCAGCTTTTGAATGCCGTACCAGTCGGCAATGCGGATAATCGTTCCCAGGTTGCCGGGGTCCCGCACATCGTCGAGGACCAGCGCAAATTCATTGGACCCGGCGACTAAAGGGCGGTTTTCTTTCGTTTTCGCTACAGCCAGGCAGGCGTCGTTGCTGGTCAGCGTGCCCACGCGTTCGAGCTCGGCCGGATTGACGACCTCCGTGCGAATTCGTTGGTTATCCAGCAGGCGTGCGTTTTCTTTGCGGAAAGTCTCCGTAATTAGGAGTAATTCGACCTCGAAATCGGATGCCAGCAGTTCCAGCACGCTTTTCGCCCCCTCGACCAGGAAGGCTCCGTACTCCTGACGGTATTTTTTCTGGTGCAGTGACTGGACGTATTTGATCTGTGATTTTGAAAGCATGAATATAACGACGGGAGAACAAGGCCTGAACGACGAACTAATGCTTCCTGCCAGGGGCGGGTCGTCCATTCTGGGCCGAACCGTATACAGACTGGTCCTGCTTTGTGGGTTGTGTGCCTGCTGGTCGTGCGTTCCCACCGATCAGCTGCGGCGCAACGAATACCTGCTGTACGGGCAGGCCATCCGCGGCAATAAACTGATTCCCAAGCCGGAACTGGAAGAGCTGATTCCGCAAAAACCCAACCGGCGGATCCTGCGAACACCCTTGACGCCGGCCCTCTGGTTTTACCAGTTAGGCGCCCGTTCCTACAATGCGGATTCGGCTCAGCGTGACCTGGATGCCAAAATTAGCGAATACGAGCAGAATAAAAGCAGCTGGGGGGGGAATAAAGCCGCCGAAAAGCGACTGACCCGGCGATACAATCGCCAGATAAACCGGCTCCGTCGCCGGGCCGAAGAAGGGAACACCCTCATGCGGCTGCTGGGCGAACCACCGGCCTATTTTCAGTCCACCGACGCCAAGCGCAACGTAGAAAAAATCCGCAAATACCTGTACGACAAAGGATTCTTTCGCGCGAACGTAAACTTTACGGTCGACACCCTGCTGGGCCGTCGGGTTCGGGTGACTTACCTGATCAACGAAGGCATCCCTTTTCGCCTTCGTGCTCTGACCTACCAGATCGCCGATCCGCGGGTGGATTCGCTGGTCCGGGGCTCCCTGCGGGAATCCCTGCTGGTGACGGGTGATCGTTACGATGCCGATAAAGTGGCCAATGAACGGATCCGGATCGAGGAATTGCTCCGCAACAACGGGTATTACGAGTTCAGCCGGCAGTTTATTCCCACCCCACTTGACGCCCAGGCGGATACCAGCCTGGCCGGTGATGGTGAATCGGGTTCCCGGCCCGTCGACCTCTGGATTCGGATTGTTAACCCACCCGGCCGTGCCAGCCACCCCATTTACCGAATCGGGGACGTGGAAATGCGTATTACCCGGGACGAAAACCAGCCCCTGACTGACACCATCCAGCGCAACGGCGTTCGGTACCTGATCGCCAACCGGCGGTTTTCCACCCGCGTGCTGGACAGCAAACTGCTGCTCCGCCCCGACAGCCTCTACCGCATCCGGAACTTCCGGGAAACCCAGCGGCAGTTGTTTCTGCTCAACCAGTTCAAGTTTACCAACATCAACTTTACCGATACGAGCGGCCGCCGCCTGCAGACCCGCATTACGGCCATTCCCCTTGATAAATACCAGCTCAGCACCGAAAGCGGACTGAACGTCAGCGTCTTTAACCAGGTCTTTCCGGGTCCTTTCATCAACCTGGGGATGCAGGTGTATAACTTCTTTGGCGGGCTGGAGACCTTCGAGGCTTCGCTCCGGGGCAGCTTCGAGGTAACGCCCAGCTTTGACGTTGACCCGGCGACCGGCCGCTACCGGCCCTACAACAGCCGGGTGCTCGGCTTCAACACGGCCCTGACCTTTCCCCAGGTGCTGATGCCGACGCGGTTCCGGTTTCAGTTTAACCGGTTCAACCCCAAAACCCAGGTCAACCTGGGCTTTAACTATACCAACCGCCCCGAATACGTCCGCTCCAACCTGCGCGCCGCCATGGTCTACAGTTGGCAGCGATCGAACCGGGAGGTGTTCAATTTCTCCCTGGCAGACCTGAACCTGCTGCGCGGCCGGATTGCCGGCGAGTTCAACGAGTTCCTGGTGGAACAGAACGAACGCGGGAACCCCCTGATTTTCAGCTTCCGCAACGCCCTGGTGTCCAGCATGATTTTTACGTACACCTACAATTCGAACATACTGGGCCAGAACCGGCGGGCCAATTTCTTCCGGATCACGGCGGAATCCGGCGGAACCACCCTCAACCTGCTCCGGACGCAGAGCCTCGACCAGTTCGCGCGGCAAACCGGCCTGCAGCTGAGTAAGTACCTGCGTACCAATATCGATTACCGCCATTACATTCCGCTGCGCCCCCGGACAACCCTGGCCCTGCGGTTGAATACGGGCCTGATTTTCACCTATTATTCGTACGACACCATCTCCGTCGGGCGGCGCCGGTTTACGGCGCCGTATGAGAAGTTCTTCTTTGGCGGAGGCGGCAACAGCAACCGGGCTTGGCTGCCGCGGCGCCTGGGTCCTGGCTCAGCCTATCCGTTCTCCCGAACCAATGCGTTCGGCGTTACGCGGCCCGAATTCCGACCCCCGCCCTATGTCGGCCAGTTTGATTACCGCTACGAGCAGCCCGGCGATATCCTCATCGAGGGTAGTGCCGAACTGCGAGGTCGCCTGTTTCACCTGGGTGCTGATTTCGACGGGGCCCTGTTCGTCGATGTCGGCAACGTCTGGACCCTGCGCGACGACCCCAACCGCCGAGGTGAGAATTTCCGCCTGGACCAGTTCTACCGGCAAATGGCCGTAGGCGCCGGTGCCGGGCTGCGCCTGGACTTTTCGTTTTTCATCATTCGCCTCGACGGAGCCGTCAAGGTGTACGACCCGGCGCGGCGCTATATCGACCTGGAAGGACGGGTGATCGACGAACGGTACTTCCTCAACCAGTTCACCTTCCGCCGGATGTTCCAGGGACCAAACCCGCTCGTACTGAATTTTGGTATCGGTTATCCCTTCTAAACCTGACAAACTGTCACTTCCTACGGGATTTTCTTGCTACCTTTGTGAAAAAAAAGTCATCAGTCATCAGTCATCAGTCATCAGTCATCAGTCGTTGGCTGAGGCTGGCGTTTGACAATCGCCCCATGAAAAAGTGTACCTGATCCAACGCTAAGCTAAAAGCGGATCTTGACTGACGACTGACAGACTGAAGACTGACGACTTCCTTGCTTATGGAACGCATAGCAGAAACATTGACCATACTTTCCGATACCGACAAGGAAGCCTGCGAAATGCCCCGGGTGTCCGAGGAAGAGCTGGCGGTAGGGAAAAAGCGGCTGTATATCGAAAGTTACGGCTGTCAGATGAATTTTTCGGACAGTGAAATCGTCGCCGCCGTTATGCGCAATGCGGGGTTTGCGACGACTTCCACGGCCGAAGAAGCGGACGTAATCTTCCTCAACACCTGTGCGATACGGGAAAACGCCGAACAGAAGGTCCGCAACCGGCTCAAGCACCTGACTGCGCTGAAAAGGCGGAAGCCCGAGCTGCTGGTCGGTATGCTGGGCTGCATGGCGGAACGGCTGAAAACCAAGCTGCTGGAAGAAGAGAAAATCGTTGATATCGTGGCCGGACCCGATGCCTACCGCGATATTCCCAAACTGGTGGAAGAAGCCGAAACAGGCCAGAAAGCGGTCAACGTCTTTCTCTCGCGGGAGGAAACCTACGCCGACATTTCCCCGATCCGGCTGAACTCCAACGGCATTTCGGCCTACATTTCCATCATGCGGGGCTGCGACAACATGTGCAGCTTCTGCGTAGTCCCCTACACGCGGGGCCGCGAGCGGAGCCGTGACGCCCATTCGATCCTTCGGGAAGCCCGGGAGCTGTTCGAAGCCGGCTACCGCGAGGTAACGCTGCTGGGTCAGAACGTCGATTCCTACAAATGGGCAAGCGCCGACGGCAGCGAAGCGGTCAATTTTGCCCAGCTGCTCGAGCGCGTAGCCCAGGTGTCGCCCGAGCTCCGGATCCGCTTTTCGACCTCCCACCCCAAGGACATTACCGACGAGGTGCTGTACACCATGGGGCGGTACGAGAACATCTGCAAATACATCCACCTGCCCGCCCAGAGCGGCAACAGCCGGATCCTGAAGCTGATGAACCGGACCTACGACCGGTCCTGGTACCTGCAGAAAATTGACCGCATCCGGGCCATTCTGGGTGAGGATTGCGGCATTTCGCACGATATGATTGCGGGTTTCTGCTCCGAAACCGAAGAAGAGCATCAGGATACGCTGAGCCTGATGGAGTACGCCCGCTACGATTACGGCTATATGTTCGCCTATTCCGAGCGGCCCGGTACACCTGCGGCCAAGAAGTACGCCGATGACATTCCGTACGACATCAAGCTTCGGCGGTTGAACGAAATCATTGCCCTGCAGCAGAAACTGTCCCTCGAACGCAACCAGCGGCATATCGGCAAGGTCCAGAAAGTGCTCGTCGAAGGGCCATCGAAGCGCTCGGCCGACTTCCTCTGCGGTCGCAACGACCAGAACAAAATGGTGGTCTTCCCCAAAGGCAGCCTCCAGAAGGGCCAGTACGCCTTCGTTCGCGTGACGGATTGTACGGCGGCGACGTTGATCGGGGAGGTAGTCATTTAGTGATTGAATGATTGCGTGATTGAGCGGTTCGCCGCTACGGGGGGTACCTTCGCTCAATCACGCAATCACTCAATCGCTCAATTCCTAAGAAGCTTTCATGAATCTGAGCGAAATCCAATCCGTTAAGCAGCGATTCGGCATCATCGGGAATGCCCCGGCCCTGAATTACGCCATAAACGTGGCCATTCAGGTAGCGGCTACGGACCTGACGGTACTGATTACCGGCGAGAGCGGCAGCGGGAAAGAGTCGTTTTCCAAGATTATCCACAGCCTCAGTCACCGCAAACACGGACAGTTTATCGCCATCAACTGCGGTGCTATCCCCGAAGGCACAATCGATTCCGAGCTGTTTGGCCACGAAAAAGGCTCCTTTACCGGGGCGGTCGACCAGCGGAAAGGCTATTTCGAAACCACGAACGGCGGGACCATCTTCCTGGACGAAATCGGGGAAATGCCCATGGGAACCCAGGCCCGGCTGCTGCGCGTCCTCGAAAACGGCGAATACATCCGGGTAGGCTCCTCGAAGGTGATGAAAACCGACGTTCGGGTCGTTGCCGCCACCAACGTGAACCTGCTGGCGGCGGTGGAAAACGGGCGGTTTCGGGAAGACCTCTACTACCGCCTGAACACCTTTCCCATCTACGTGCCGCCCCTGCGGGAGCGGGGCGATGATATCGAGCTTTTGTTCCGCAAATTCACGACGGACTTTGCCGAGCGCTACCGCATCAAGCCGATCCAATTGTCGGAGGCCGCCAAGATGCTGCTGCTTCGGTACCCATTTCCGGGCAACATCCGCCAGTTGAAAAACATGGCCGAGCAGATCTCCATCCTCGAATCGGAGAACAACAAAATCATTGAGGCGGAGGCCCTGACCAAATACCTGCCGCCGGTCACTTCCCAGCCGCCGCAACCGGAACCGCCGGCCCTGCTGCCCGGTCAGGCCGCGGGCGACGGCTCCTTCTCCGAGCGCGATCTGCTCTACAAGGTCCTGTTCGATATGCGCCGGGACATGAACGACCTCAAGCGGCTGGTCCTGGATGTACTCAAAAATGAGCAGTACGGCCGGGATCTGCTCAATACCCACAAGGATTTGTTCGACACTCTGCAGCCGAGCGATCTGACGGCCCAGCCTGAACCGCCGGTTGCCCGGCTCCTGCCGCCGTCCAACGTCCTGGAGTACGAAAACTTCGACAGTGAGGAGAACGGAAACGCCGTCACCGTCGAGGACATCACCCACGAAACCGAGGAAGACGATTCGCTTTCGCTGGAAAAGAAGGAAAAAGAAATGATTATCAAAGCCCTCCGGCGCAACAACCACAAACGAAAGTACGCCGCCCAGGCACTCGGCATTTCCGAGCGGACGTTATACCGGAAGATCAGACAATATCAGATTGATGAAGAAGCCTAAAACAATGAATAATGAAAAAGTAAGAATGAAGAATAGGAGTCTCCGCAAAGCCTTCTTTTTATTCTTCATTCTTCATTCTTCATTCTTCATTTCCTCCTGCGGGGTTTACTCCTTCACCGGAACGACGCTCGATCCGAACGTAAAGACCATCACGGTCAATACCTTTACGCTCTCGGCGGCGGGCGGACCGGCCAACCTGCCGCTGACCTTTACCGAAAAGCTGAAGGAATATTACCAGCGCTATACGAGCCTGAAAGTCCTGCCCGCCAATAGTGACCTCATCCTGGAAGGGTCGGTAACGGGCTACGAGGTAATTCCCGTAGCGGCCACGGCCCAGGACCAGGCCGGTCAGAACCGGCTGCAGGTGACGGTTCAGGTGCGGTTTACCAACAACAAGGACGAAAGCAAGAATTTCGACCAGGCTTTCACCTTCTACCAGGACTTTCGCCAGAACCAGACCCTTACGCAGGTGGAAGGAACGCTCCTACCCCGCATTCTCGACCAGCTCGTACTGGATGTTTTTAACAAAACGGCCGCCGACTGGTAGCTTTTTTTCGTAGTTTCGGGCAAGCCCGACACCTTATGGAATCCCTCGATAAAGAAACGTTTTCGTTCTGGGTCACCCATCCAGACGAGCTTTTGCCTGCCGATTTTCAGCAGCTGCGGGAAGCGCTGGACCAATACCCTTATTGTCAGGCCCTTTACACCCTTGGTGCCAAAGCAGCGGCGGTTCACCAGCGGAGCCACGCCATTGAATGGACCCGGCAGGCGGCCGCCCATGCCCTGAGCCGGAACGCCCTCCGGAAGCTCATCGAAAGTGAGTTCCAGTGGTCGGAGAACCTGCTGAGCCGCCTCAATGAGCTTTCGCTGAAACACGTTCCCATACCGGACGATTACCAGAAGGAAAGCTACGCGCTGTTCAAATCCCGGCAGGAGAAAAACCGCTCGTTTGCCTCCTTCTCGCTCCTGGATCTGGTAAAACCCGATTTCCGGACTCCTCCGGCGGACCTCCCCGAAGCAGGCTCGCAGGAAGCGGCCGCACCCGTGCCTGAGGCGATTCCTTTGGTCGATGACAGTACGATTACCGAAAATACCCTGCAGTCTGAACTGGAACAGACCGTAGCGCCCGAACAGCAGGTCGCGCCGGTCGTGCCCCCAGCCGACCCGGTTCGCCAGCAGCAGATGGAAATTATCGAGAACTTTATCCGGAACGAACCCCGGATCTCGCCCGTTCGGCTCAAACCCGGTCAGGAACCCGAACCCGTCGATTTAAGCGAAAAGCAGCCCAAAAGCATGGGCGGAATCGCCACGGAAAGTATGGCTAAAATCCTGGTTATGCAGGGTAAGCTCGACAAGGCGATTGACGTTTACCAGAAATTAATGGTGAAAAATCCCGAAAAAAAGGTTTATTTTGCGGACAAAATTGAAGAACTGAAAGCCCGTCGGGGTCAGTAAAAACGTTCTTCATCGATCGAAGACATTTATATTTTCTGAAACAGCGATTATGGTTACTGTACTGGTCGTACTGATTTGCATTCTGGCAGTTCTGCTCATTCTGATTGTGCTGGTCCAAAACTCCAAAGGAGGCGGGCTGGCCGGTGAATTCGGCGGACTGGGCTCCAACCAGTTAATGGGCGTCAAGAAAACAACGGATTTGCTGGAACAAATCACCTGGGGTATCGGCATCGGACTTATGGTCCTGACGCTGGCTTCCTACGTACTCATCGATCGCCAGCCGGCTGATGGGGGGATCAATAGCGTCAACGTAGAAAAAGCCGCTACCAAGGCTACGCCGGGTGGCCTGCAGACCCAGCCTGCCCAGCCCGCGGCGCCGGCTACCCAGCCCCAGAGCGGCACGGCGGCCAAGTAAAACCGCTCCCATAGGCATTCAGGCCCTTCATCATCCGGTGGAGGGCCTTTTTTATGCCCGTTTACTCTGTTTTCCGTACCACCGGGACAAACGCGGGGTTGTCATGGCAAAAACCAGCTAACCCATGCAGTACCACGAATTCATCCACGCCGCCCGGGAGCGCCTGGGCCTGGAGACGCCGGAAGCAGTCGTAAACGTCGCCCGCGCCTTCCTCCACACCCTGACAGAACACCTCGCCGGAAATACGGCCGACAACCTCGCCGCCCAGCTGCCGGCCGAACTGGCCCAACTCATTAGGGAAATTGACCCCGAAGAGCGGGATCAGGGCCAGCGGTTCAAGCTATCGGAATTCTACATTCGCATGGCCCGTCGGACCGGCACCGACGATGCCACGGCCAGACGCTACACCCACGGTTTCATGGACGTTCTGGCCCGGTCCATTTCTGAAGGAGAAGTGCAGAAGCTCCGGAAAGTGTTGTCGGCCGACTACGCCGAGTTGTTTGCCAACCTGCCGGGCATGGCACAGCCTTCCTGAGCCGGGTCGGTCCGGCCCCCGGTGGCGCCAGCGCGGACAACGGTCCGGCGCTGGCGTTTTTTGCAGACTTCCCGACATGGCTTTTCATAACCATTAGTTGATAAACGAACAGGCTTTGCTGCATTTCAAAATCACTGTCCAATCATAGACAGTAATTTATCCGTTTGCGCACAACGTTGTCAGCCCATAATTGGCTCAGAATTGTTACAAAAGCACTTATTCGACTCTGGTACCGGATTAGATTTAAGATATTGTATCTTATGAATTAACTCCCATGAAGAAGACCGTACTGGGTGAGTTAGAAGAACTGGCCCTTATGGTGAAGGCCAGCACCGAAGCGGTGTATAGGGTCCTGGTTAGGGAGGAACTCCAACGGCAGACCGGTCGAAGTTTTACAACCAGTGCTGTGCACACAACCCTGTATCGACAAAGCCCTCAACACTCGGATTCCGGGCGTTGAGCAGGCGGTTAACGTTTATAAACAAGGCGAGACAACCATCAAAGTAGGCCAGACGATATTTAAGCAGGATCATATCTTCTTTGCGCCCCCACAGTTTCTGTCCATGATTGACATCGAGTGGCTAAGCGGTTCACCCCTGCAGTCATTGAGCGCTCTGGAGCAGTTAGGTCGTTGGGTTTCCGTTTCATGAACTCCGGCCGTAAGTAAGCCAGCACCTCAAGCCCATACCTACACCGGGCCCTACGCTCTCACCCAGCCGCTGCACCCGCAAAGCAAAGCGTTCGTGGATGTCACCCAGCACCTCCTCGCGCAGGTGCGGAGCTACCAGCTTGCGGAGCAGCTTGTCAAGCCAGCGCGGCCCGACGGGTCCGGCCCTATGCAGTTCACTCGGTACGTAAGGATTTAACCGGGTTCATCAGCGCAGCTTTCATGCTTTGGAAGCTGACGGTCAACAGGGCAATGCCGATGGTGATCAGGCCCGCTACCACAAAAGCCCACCAGTCAATGTCAATTTTGTAGGCGAAGTTGTGCAGCCAGTTGTTCATCAGGTACCAGGCTGGGACAAAGGCCAGCGCCAGGGCAATCACCACCAGCAGGACGAACTCCCTGGAGATGAGCCCAAAAATGCTGGTCAACGATGCGCCCATCACCTTGCGCACCCCAATCTCTTTGGTACGACGTTCCACCGTAAACGAAGCCAATCCGAACAGCCCTAAGCAGGAGATGAAGATGGCCAAAGCCGAGAACCAGTTAGCCAGCGTACCGATTTGCATCTCGCTGCGGTACATCTTGTCGTATTCCTGGTCGGCAAACTGGTAGCTAAACGTATAGCCCGGCAACAACGTTTTGTAAGTGGCTCCCAATCTGCTCAGCGTGTTGGGCACGTCACGACCGTCGATACGGGCCAGGTACAGAAAGGTGTTCTGCGGTCGGCAGATGATAACGGTCGGTTCGATGGGCGAGTGGATGGACGTCAGGTTGAAGTCCTTCACAATGCCGATGATGGTACCTGTTTTATCATCCACCGTCATCTCATGACCCAGCGGCTGCCGGAGGTTCATCATCCGGGCCGCCGTTTCGTTGATGATGACGTTGACCGAATCGCGGCCGAACGAGCGGGAGAAGTTACGACCCGCTTTAAGCTGCAGCCCCATCGTCGGCAATAGATCGTAATCACCGGCCACAATGGAAAACATCAGTTGTTTGTCGGCTGGTTTGCCGGGCCAGGATGGGGAGTTTCGCCAGTCAACGAACCGGAAGTTAGTATTGGCAGCCGTGATGGCTCGTACACCAGGCACGGATGCCAACGTGTTATGAGCCAGCTCGTAGCGTTGGCGGTTGAGGCCCTTGGCTTCGAAGGAAATTAAGTTCTCTTTCTGATAGCCTAGGTTTTTGTTGCGGATAAAGCTGATCTGTTGATAGACGATGATGGTGCCGACAATCAGCAGGACCGAGACGGTGAACTGCACCACCACCAACGACTGGCGCAGCCAGACGGCACCCCCGGCCATGCGATCGTGTAAGCCCTTGAGCACCTTGACGGGCTGGAAACCTGACAGCACAAACGCCGGATAGATCCCCGCCAATAGGCTCGTCATCAGTAAAATACCTATGTAGCCAACTACGTAAAGCGGATTCGTCCATTCAACAACGATCTGCTTGTCCAACAACTTATTAAAAAAAGGCAGAACGATTAGCAATAAGCCCAACGCCAACAGACCGGCAATGCTCGTCAACAGCAAGGATTCGCCCAGGAACTGACCAATTAGCGATTGTTTATTGGCACCAACAGCCTTGCGAATGCCCACCTCTTTGGCGCGTTGGGTGGCCCGGGCTGTGGAGAGATTCATGAAGTTGATGCAGGCAATCAGAAGCACAAACAAGGCGACAATGCCGAACAGCCGCACGTAAACGATGCGCCCGCCACCGCCGTACTGGCCGTTTTTGAAGTCGTAGCGCAGGTACCAGTCGTCCATTGCAAACACGGTTTGGCCAACCTCTTTTTCATCGGGCATGTGTTTGTGGTACGTCTTCTTAAACGAATCATTAAGCTGGGCCGTAACCGTTGGTGAGACCGATTGGCTCTCGTCCAGCATGATGTAGCCCGGATGATTGTTACTGAACCAGTTGTTGTCGGCCTCGATGGGCTGCTCAAACGGCATCAGGTAATCGAACTTGAAGGTGGAGTTAGCCGGTACGTCCGCCAGCACGCCAACCACCTTGAGGTCAACTTTCTGGTTTATGCGCAGGATCTTACCCAGGGGTTCTTCATTCCTGAAGTATTTGTCAGCCAGCTTCTGGGTGATCAGGATGGTGTTGGGTTCGGTCAGGGCCGTGGTAGCATCCCCCTTGATCAAAGGGAAGCTAAACATTTTTAGGAAGTCGGGATCTACTATGTTACCTGCCTCCTCAAAAGTCTGATCCTTGTAGGAAACGACGCTCCGTTGCCGCGAACTGCGAGTGGCGGCCACTATGCCCGGTATTTCCCGCTTAGCCATGGTGATGACGGGCGTCGCTATGGTCTCGTACGTAGCAGTCCCCTCGGAGGAAAACACGTTGAGCATGACCTGATAGATTCGGTTGTGGTTGGCGTGGAACTGGTTCACGCTCAGTTCCGCCTTGACCCACAGCAGAATGAGCAGGGTCGTTGCTAATCCAACTGCTAGTCCGGCGATGTTGAGGGCACTATAGGCCCGGTGTTTGAGCAGCGTACGCAGGGCGATTTTGACATAGTTACGGATCATATCGGGGCTTAGGGGATAGGGTTCAGGATAGTAGCTAAACGGTTGGTTCTTTGGCTTTTGCTGCTCTGCTCGTCGTTTCAAGAAGTACGGCCGACAGAACCTGAGCACTTCCAGTACGTAAAGCCGTCTCGCTTTGGCCTCGCCCAGATCAGCCACCTGCTGAGCGAACTGCTCGTGCATATCGCCGAGCAGCTCTTCCGCCAGGTCATTTGGCAGGAGTCGTTTCAGCAGACGGTCAGCCCACGATGGAGGAGTGGGATAGGTTGGAATGTTCTTTGCCATGACTTACGACCAGGAAGGAGTAGGAATAGCGTTCCAAAGCTCATTGCGTACCTGGCGCATGTCGGCCAGTGTTTGCTTACCGGCAGACGTTACAACGAACAACCGCTTGCGCCGACCACCCCGGGCGGCCGTTGCCCCACCCAGTTCCGACCGCACGAAGCCTTTCTCTTCCAGGCGGTAAAGCGCAATGTGTACTCCGCTAAGGCTGATGGTGCGGCTGGTGTGCCTTTTGAGTTCGGCGGCTATTGTGACACCGTAGGCCTGACCATCCAGCACGGCTACGGTCAGTAAGACCAATTCCTCAAACTCACCTAAATAGGATCTTGCCATGGATCAGTTCGGACGTAATGCATTTGCTTATAATTTGCTAACCAAATGCCTTGCCAGAATAAGAATACGGGGATTTGACGCTGTAAGAACCTATTTTTGAGAAATTGGGGATTGATTTCCTGTCCGTTAGCGGACAAGAAGCGTACGCTCGTGGACAGTCTTGAGGCATGCATTTTTAGTTGATGAACCGCTGGTTGTGGGTGTCGGCGAGCCTTTGGTACGGCGGTGAGGTAGCCAAACTAAATTGCGGGGCATCTATCGGGATGCGCTTCGAAGTAGAGGTCATTTTATTAAATGCAGTGGTCTGCGCTGGGTGAGTGTGATGCTGCTCACCAGAATAGGCTGGGCCAACCGGGTTAGGGCCTTGCCCTTTCTAACGGCTCTGGCTCCTTCCAAGCGGTGCTATGCAGACAAGGTTCGCGCTCACAAATTCCCTTGTAGGGTGAGCACCGAAAGACTACCTAACCGCTGCTGTTTCGTTAAGCAATGAGGTGGTCTGCGATGGCGACCGTTCCTTAGCCCAATCATTTTTCCAGCATGGCATCACATGGCTCTAGCTTCGTGCTCAATCATTGACCACCTTCATTCGATACCTGGAAGACATCACAAGAGCATTTTTTACGTTCAGATGGCTCTATATCCAGTAATCTGCGTTTTTTGTTGCTTTGCGGCTTAAGTCGCTGGTTGCAAAGCGGTTTACTCCTGAACAGTATGAAATTTCAAGGTAATGACATCATTTTTCCGTAAATCCACAGTACGGCTGGCACGGTTTTGTCGGGATTAGTAACTTGCAGGCTTACAAGGGTTCATGAAACCCAGGCTTACCTGGTTTGCTGCGCTTTCCCTACTTATGGCATATAACGAATCGACCGAACCAAACGCGGAACGCCGCCGCATTTTTCAGCGGTCGGATAACAAAGGCTGGAAAAAATGGGGACCCTACCTGTCCGAACGGGCTTGGGGCACCGTCCGCGAAGATTATAGCGTCCACGGCAATGCCTGGAGCTATATTACCCACGACATGGCCCGCTCCCGCGCTTACCGCTGGGGCGAAGACGGCATCGGGGGCATTTCCGACAACAAAGGCCACATCTGTTTTGCGCTGGCCTTCTGGAACCACAAAGACGGCATTATCAAGGAACGCCTCTTCGGCCTGACCGGTCCGGAGGGCAACCACGGCGAAGACGTCAAGGAACTGTACTATTACCTGGACAGTACCCCGACGCATTCGTACATGAAAATGCTGTACAAATATCCTCAGCAGGCTTTTCCGTACGCCCGGCTGGTGGAAGAAACCCGGACCCGGAACCGTCAGGAACCCGAGTACGAGCTGGTCGATACGGGCATTTTTGACCAGGACGAATACTTCGATATATTCGTTGAATACGCCAAAGTCGACGAGAACGACTGGCTCTGCGAGGTAACAGCCCATAACCGCTCCGATAAGGCGGCTCCGCTGACGCTGCTGCCGACGCTCTGGTTCCGCAATACCTGGTCGTGGGGATACGAACAATACACCTACAAGCCGATCCTGAGCGGCATCGCCAATACCCAGATCGCCGTCGACCACAAGCTGCTGGGCAAGTACAAGCTGTACTGCGAGGATGCCGATGAGCTGCTGTTCTGCGAAAACGAAACCAATAGCGAGCGGCTGTACGGCCTGCCCAATGCCTCGCTGTATTGCAAGGACGGCGTTAACAACTACATTGTTTCCGGCGACCGGAAATACGTGAACCCGAACCAGATCGGCTCCAAGGCGGCCGCCCGGTACTCCCGCACGGTGGAGGCGGGCGGCTCGGTGACGATCCGGCGGCGGTTCAGTGCCCAGACGCACCTGGCTCAGCCGTTCGCCGATTTTGACACGTATTTTAACCAGCGCAAGGACGAAGCGGATGCCTTTTACGACCATCTGCAGCGCAACGTTTCGGATCCGGAGCTGCGCAATATCCAGCGCCAGGCCTACGCGGGGATGATGTGGAACAAACAGTTCTACTACTACAACGTCAACGAATGGCTGAAGGGTGACCCCAAAATGCCCACACCCTTCCACGGCCGGGCTTTCCAGCGCAACAACGGCTGGCGGCATATGTATACCGCCAACATTCTGTCGATGCCGGATAAGTGGGAATACCCCTGGTTCGCGGCCTGGGATCTGGCTTTCCACACGCTGACGCTGGCCCGCCTCGATCCGCACTTTGCCAAGCGGCAGCTGGCGGTTATCCTGCGCGAGTACTACATGCACCCCAACGGCCAGATTCCGGCCTACGAATGGAATTTCTCCGACGTAAACCCGCCGGTCCATGCCTGGGCTACCTGGAAGGTGTACGAAATCGACCGGGAGATGAATGGCGTGGGCGATGTAAACTTTCTGGAGCGGGTTTTCCACAAACTGCTGCTGAACTTCACCTGGTGGATCAACCAGAAAGACGTCAACGGCAACAGCATCTTCGGCGGGGGCTTCCTGGGCCTGGATAATATCGGGGTCTTTGACCGGAGCGCCCCTCTGCCGATGGGCGGGCATATCGAACAGTCGGACGCAACGGGCTGGATGGCCATGTACACGCTGAACATGCTCCGGATCGCCTGCGAAATATCCCTGGAGCGGCCTTCCTACCAGGACATGGCCTCCAAATTCTTCGAGCACTTCCTGCACATTGCGGCGGCGATGAAGAACCTGGGCGGTCAGGGCCTCAGCCTTTGGGATGAGGAAGACCAGTTTTACTACGATGCCCTGCACACGCCGGACGGCAACAGCATGCTGCTGAAAATCCGGTCGATGGTGGGTTTGATTCCGCTCTTTGCGGTGGAGATTCTGGACGAGGAGCTGCTGTCGCGGCTGCCGGACTTTAAACGGCGGGTCGAATGGGTCCTGACCAACCGTCCGGACCTGGCCTCGCTGATCTCCCGCTGGCACGAGCCGGGTAAGGGCGCAACGCACCTGATGTCGCTGCTGCGCGGCCACCGCATGAAAATGCTGCTCAAGCGGATGTTCGACGAAACCGAATTCCTGTCTGATTACGGCATCCGGGCGCTGTCGAAATACCACGAGCAACAGCCCTACGAGTTCAACCTGAACGGGGAGGTCTTCAGCGTCAAGTACGTAGCCGCTGAGTCTGAGACCAGCCTCTTCGGCGGTAATTCCAACTGGCGCGGTCCGGTCTGGTTCCCGCTCAATTACGTGATTGTGGACTCCCTGCTGAAGTTTTACAATTACTATGGGGACGAGTTTGAGATCGAGTACCCGACCCATTCGGGCCAGATCATGAGCATCAAGGAAGCGACCGTTCGGCTGGCCGAGCGCCTGGTGAACATTTTCCGCCGCAATGCGCTCGGGAATATACCGGCCTATGGTTCGGTCCGGAAGTTTCAGGATGATCCGCACTTTAAGGATCTTCACCAGTTCTACGAATACTTCCACGGCGATAACGGCAGCGGCCTGGGTGCCAACCACCAGACGGGCTGGACCGGCCTGGTAGCTGACCTGATCGAGTTCCTCTACCAGCACAAGCTGCAGACGGAGCCCGAGGAAGCTAAGGTCCTGTAAATTCGCCTTTCCAACCGTGCAATGCCCCGACAGGAACGATTGATCTATTCCTTTCGGGGCATTAATGGTTTATTACGAATGAATTATTCTCATTTGGATTTCACGCTGGTCTACTGTCTCTGGAGCTGAATCAGGAACCTGTCGATCCTACTTGTGACTTGGTCTTTATCCGACGCCTAATTCGACAAGATTCCATTCATTTTCAACTTGACGGGCGTTTCGTGGTATTTGTTCTACCTTACATAACGGTACCTATACAACAAAGAGGTGGGTGTCTTGCAACCCATTTGAGTTATTAAGGGTCTCTAAGGTAAACTCCTAAAATTATGAAAGGCTATCTCCTATTGATATCTATGTGTAGCTTGAGTCTTTTGAATAATATTGCCTTTGGACAAGCACAGAAGACGAAAGCAGATTTCCCATCTTATGACCAAATCAAGCCAACCAAAAGGGAAATTGTCGATTATGGCGGCCCTAATAGTGTAGTCAAAATGGAGAGGAAAACAATTAACTTGTTTGACTATCCAGCAGGCACAGTTACTTATATCTTAAATGGGAAATCATCGACCGATGTCAACTATGTCAAGCAAATATTATCCGACAAGTGGAAAGACATCGAATATATATCGGTAGGTAAGCCTGATGACAAAGGTAAACGTGTGATTAAGATTGACTATAATTTACCTTAGTTTTGATCTATTTCAATAAACGCTGGTAAAACGTCCTGTACATTTTATAATTATATTCCCTTTACATAACAACAGGAATATAACCAACCTAGAGAAAGTACAAAAAAGAGGGATTATTCGGATTGCACCTTCCCAAGAATTGTTGCCTTATCCAATTGAATTATTGGATCCACTGAGCAAAATCACGGTCGGATCTGATGCTTTCCTGCTCTGATTAGGTTTACGCGCTTCAACTTTGCAGACTGGTAGATTAACCCGCGACACCAAGGTCTCCCTTGCCTGGACGCAAACCCTGGGGCTAGCCCGGGAGTTACTACCAGCAACCTCAGTCAGCTCCTATGTTATTTTCCGTTCCCTACACCAACGCCCAGCAGGCCGTCGAATGCATTCAATCCGGTAACCGGGTTTTCATCCACAGCGTCGCCCAGACCCCCCACCGCCTGATTGCGGCCATGGTCGCCCGGGCAGACCAGCTCCGGGAGGTGGAAGTCTGCCACATCCATACCGAAGGCCACCTGCCCTACTGCGAAGAACAGTACCAGGGCGTTTTCAAGCCCAATGCCTTCTTTATCGGTGCCAACATGCGCAAGCAGGTCAATGCGGGTCTGGCGGATTATGTACCTATCTTCCTCAGCGAGATTCCGCTGCTGTTTCAGCGGAATATCCTGCCCATCGACGTGGCGCTGATCCAGGTTTCGCCGCCGGACGCGCACGGGTTCTGTTCGCTGGGGCCGTCGGTGGACGTCTCCCTGGCCGCTATAAAATCGGCCAAATACGTCGTGGCCCAGGTGAACCCGAATGTGCCGCGAACCCACGGCGACGGCATGATTCACTTCAGCACCATCCACGCGGCCGTCGAGTGCGACGATCCCATCTACGAAGTGGCCGTCAAGCCAACCACCGAAACTGAGCAGCGGATCGGACGCTACGTAGCCGAACTGGTCGACAATGGAGCCACGCTTCAGATGGGCATCGGGGGGATCCCCAACGCCGTATTGGCCGAGCTGATCCACCACCAGAAACTGGGCATCCATACGGAAATGTTTTCGGACGGGATCATCGACCTGGTCGAGCGGGGCGTAGTAACCGGCGAGAAGAAAAAAGTGCTGCCCTACAAACTCGTATCCTGCTTTGCCATGGGCAGCCGGCGCCTCTACGATTTTCTGCACGACAATCCGGGTGTTACCATGAAGGAAGTCTCCTACACCAACGACACGGCCATCATCCGGCGCAACCCCAAGGTCACGGCCATCAACAGCGCCATTGAGGTGGATCTGACGGGCCAGGTCTGCGCTGACACCATTGGGACTTACCAGTACTCCGGGGTGGGAGGCCAGATGGATTTCGTCCGGGGAGCGTCCCTGTCCGAGGGCGGCAAGCCGATCATAGCCCTGCCTTCGGTGACCAAATACGGTGAAAGCAAGATCGTTCCCTTCCTCAAACTAGGGGCGGGCGTGACGACCACCCGGGCGCACGTACACTACATCGTTACCGAGTACGGGGTGGCCAACCTCTACGGTAAAAATCTCCGGCAGCGCGCCCACGCCCTGATCCAGATTGCGCATCCCGACCACCGGGAAACCCTGGAGCGGCAGGCCCACGAACGGTTCAAAATGTTTTAGGCCTAATTGGGACAGGACTTAGACTGCACGCTTATTTTTTTGAACATTTAATAGTTTAATGTACCGAAAACGTACAGATGAGGGATTATGGGTTGCTGGAAGCCGGTGAAATCTATAATTTCACTATGCCTTTCAATCCGCTTCTCGAATGCCCAGATTGTTGTTTGTGATTGGCGTTGTGCTTATCTCGGCCTTCCGGCCAGCCGGAAAGGGTGCGGAGGTTAGCCAACGTCCTGGTTCTGATTCGATACCGCGTCTGAATAACACGGCCGTAAAGATGGCCTGGAACCGAAACTATGCCGGGGCGCTTCAACTGCTGCTGCGGGCATCCGTTCGGGGTACGGACACTGTCCTGTATAACCAGGCGCTGGTGCTGGGGCGGCTGAAGCGGTACGAGTCCGCCGAACAATTGCTGCGCACGGTCCCCAATTTCCTGCATTCCTCCGTTAACCAGGGCATTTACCGCTGCCTGCAGGGTGATGCGGCCGGCGGGGTTCAGATGCTGGAAAATGCCGTCGGACGAGACGCCAGCGGCAAACAGGCCTTTAACCGTGCCCTGGCTTACCTACAGCTGAACCGGCCGGAAGATGCCTCCCGGGCCATTGAAGAAGCCATCCGACAGCGCGGGAATGAACCGGTATACAAGCTGGTAAAAGGCGATGTGCTGCTGCAGCGCGGCAAAGACAAGGAAGCCCTGGCCCTTTACCGTTCCCTGGAAGGCATACCCGACGTAGCCCGGATGCTGCCGCTGCGCATCGGCAACGCGCTGGTGCAGCAGAAACAGTACGCCGATGCGGTGCTCCTTTTCGAGCGGCACCTCCAGACCGGCGACCGGATGCACCATTACGCCGCCCATTACGGCCTCGGCAATGCCTTCTACGGCCTGAGAGACTTCAAACGGGCGGCCATCGAATACCGGCTGGCGACCCAGTTCAAGCCGCAATCGGCCCTGGCGCATGTGGGGCTGGGCAACGCGCTCTGCAGCCAGCGGGATTACAAGGCTTCCCGGCAGGCCTACGAAACGGCCATCCAGCACGACCCGGCCAATCCCTATGCCCACCTGGGACTCGGCGTTGTAGCCTATCGCCAGGGGCAATTCGAATCCGCCACTGAAGCCTTTGAAAAAGCCGGGCCGCTCTTCAATACGAAAGACCCCAGCCTAAGCGATATTTTCCTGAGCCGGGCGCTCAACCGGATGGAAACCAACCAGCTCCGGCCGGCGCTCAGCGATTTCCTGATTGCGGTCCAACTGGACAATAAAAATCCGGCGGTTTATGCGGGTATCAGCGAAGTATACCGCCGGAACGAAAACTTCCTGCAGTCGCTGCGGTACATTCAGGAAGCCATCCGGCTGGATCCGCGCAACGACCATCTGCTGACCAACCAGGGCAACCTGTTTCTGAAGGTCAACAGCATGGACGAGGCCTATCCCCTCTTCCGGTACGCGCTCAACCACAATCCGCATAACCTCAACGCCCTGAACGGCCTGGGCGTGGCGCTGCTGGAGAAGGACCAGTTTGGCCCGGCGGAAGCGCTCTACGACAGCCTGCTCGCCCGGGGCCACCAGAAAGCCTTCCTGTTCAATAACCGGGGGATCGTCCGCTCCTACATCGCGTTGAAGCTGGAAAAAGAAAAACAGTTGAGCGATGCGCGGCAGTACTACTACAAGGCCCAGAAGGACTTCGAAAAGGCCCAGAAGATTGACTCAACCCGGAAGTTCTACCAGAACAACCTGGGGAACGTGTTCAAAAACGTGAAAGATTTCAACAGCGCCGTTCGCAGTTATCAGTCCTACCTCAGCAAGACGGCCATCAACAACATGGGCGTGCTCTTTGCGTCCAACGCCAAAGGCGATGTATCAAAGCATTACCTGAATATCGCCATCGACCTGGATTCCTCCAACCGGGTCTTTCATTACAACCGGTACAAGGTATATTCGGAATACTACATGGATTCTCTGGCCATCCGGAAGGATCTGCACCGCGCCGAGGGGCTGATCGCCACCGAATCCATTTCGGCCAAATACAGCAAGGACGGCTACATTAACATTTATCTGTACGATTACGATTTCGATAAGTACGAGTACCCGGGCGACCATTTCTTCCCCATCCGGATGGAAGCGGCTCCGCTGCCGGACTACCTGCCGCTGGATGAGCTGGTGACCATGGTCGTACGGCCGGAGGTCGGCGCGGCTCCCAAGGTCAGTCCGCCCGTACGCGTCGTTAGCCGCCGGATGCCCCGCAGCCCCCGCGCCCGCAACCTGGGCAGTACGCGCTGCCCTGTTTTCTGATGAAGCCACTGACCCGCCTGATCTTCTTACTGACCTGGCTGCTGGCCGTTGCGACCATTCTGGGCCGCTTCGGGACCCAATTCTTTGTTTTTGAACTTCTGAGCCATTTTCCGCTGCAGTACGGCCTGCTGGGCATTCCCCTCCTTGCCTACTGGGCCTGGCAGCGCCGCCGGTTTGCCCTCCTGCTGGCACTGGTACCCTTTCTCTGGAACAGCTGGCTGGTCTGGCCCTGGCTGACGGCCCCGCAACCGGTCGTTACCTCAACCACAGAATCCTTCCGCGTCCTCCACGCCAACGTGCTCTATACCGAGCCCGATGAACAGCGCATCCGGACGCTGGTCAGGGAAGAGGGCCCTGATCTGTTCGTTCTCCAGGAATTGACGCGGGAGATGCGCGACCGGCTGACGGATTTTCGCCGGACTTATCCCCACCAGCTGTTTATCTGGTCCAAAGGGCCGTCCCACCTTTGGGTGTGCAGCAAAACGCCTTTTCGGGTGGACACGGTGGCCATTCGGGCCAACCGCACGGCCCGGATACAAACCCGGATTCAGGGCCGGGACCTGACGCTCATTTCGCTGCACCCGCGTACGCCGATCTTTCCGACCTGGTTCCCGGATCGGAACCAGCGACTGGCCTATGCCGCCCGGCTGGCCCGGCAGGAGCGCCAGCCGATGATCTGGCTGGGCGATTTCAACATTACCCCCTGGTCGCCGGTCTACACCCAGGTGCTCGACCACCCCGAACTCATCTCCTGCCGCCGCGGCTTTGGCCTCTCGCCGACCTGGATCAGCTGGCTGCCCGCCCCGCTGCGCATCCCCATCGACCACGCCTTCATCAATGCGGGCCTTGAGGTCGTCAACTTCCGGACCCGCCACCTGACGGATTCTGACCACCGCGCCCTGATCGTGGACCTTCGCTTCGCCAACGCCCAATAACTTTCTCAGTATCAGCTTGCTTTTTCTGTTTGGGATACTTACCTTTTTGTAAACCAAAACCCGATTTCCCATGAATCTAGTACAACGCGTCGAGCGGTGGGGCGATACGCACCACCCGGCCTGGACGGATGCCCTGCGCATCGTCCTGGGTCTGGTTCTGTTCATGAAAGGGGTCACCTTTATCTACGATGCCGACCAGCTCATTTCGTTTGTCGGCGGCGTCCGGTTTAGTCTGACGCCAGTCGTTATCGTGCACTGCATCATTTTTGCCCATCTGGTCGGGGGGCTCATGATCGCCCTCGGTGCCATGACCCGGCTGATGGCCCTGATTCAGATTCCCATTCTGGTGGGCGCCGTCTTCTTTGTCAACATGACCAATGGGCTATCTTTCCTGAATTCCGAACTATGGCTTTCGCTAATCGTCCTGGCCCTGCTGATGCTGTTTCTGGTGATCGGATCGGGGCGGTTCTCCATGGACGAGGCCGTGCGGCGGAACGCGCACTAGTGGAGGATGGAGCGGTCCGCCGCTGCGGTGATTGAGTGATTGTGCGATTGAGTGAGTGAGCGGGATCAATAGCCTGAATTGAGCCAAACATTCCGGAGCCGAATCGGTTTGCTAGGAACACACCAACTACCAAACGCGTCATGGCAAACAAGGATCTGGAACAATACGAGGAAATGATCGGCGGGGGTTAGTCCGGAGACCGGCAGAACAATGGCCCGAACCATGGCTCCACCGGCGGACGCCGGGGAACTTCCAAAACCAACGGCAATAAGGGAAGCCACAGCGGTGGCGGCAATAGCGGCGGCACCAAGGGTGGCAGCCGCAGCTAATTCACGCTTCGATTCTACCCGGCGAAAACCGAACGTTTGGCTCAGGCTGCGTTCGGTTTTCGCTTTTTTGGGCCCTGTATTCCTTAAAAAAATAGGGCTCAACTACAAACCTATAGTATCCCTATGGGTTTAAAGACTATTCGCACAAACCGTGCGGAACTCACTAAACCAACAATCCTCATGCTTACGATTGTGAGAATGCTCGACGCCGGCAAAGGCACCCAGGGTGGCAGCCGGGAACAGCACCAGGAAGCGGGTCGCAAAGGCGGATCCAACAGCACGGGTACGAAGAAAAAAGCGGATGCCGACGACGCTCGTCACAACAATCCAGGCCGGCCGAAAGGCTCATGATGGTACCACCAGCCAACCAGCTATCCGTACGCTTCGGATAGCTGGTTGGCACAGCATCCTACTCCTATGAAACTCATCCGGTATTATTCGAAAGGCTCCACGGGCTCAACCGACAAGAGCGGTGGACGCGGCCAGCAAGCCAATAACGGCGGTGGCCGACGCAGTGACAGCCACGGACACCACGGCGGTAATCGCAGTGATAACCGCTCCAACGATGACAGTCATAATGACGAAGGCCGCATGAGCCGCGACCAGGGATAACCACTAACCAACCATACCATGATCACGATCCGTCAATTGAGCCCGCAGACCGGCGGTGCCAACAGCGATAAGAACCAGAAGGAACAGAAAGGCCGAAACGGTGGCAAGAAAGGCAACAGCAACGAAAACGATAACGACCGGAACACAACAGGGCGTTCGAAGAAGAATCAGTGAGAGGGTGGCAAAAAGCAGGGTGCCTGAGTGACAAAGCTGACGATCTGTCAAGCGCTTTGCCGCTCAGGCACCCTGCTTTTTGCCCCTTAAAAAATATACCGAATCCTACACCAGGGAATCTCCTCGGCCACCATCCGTTCAAAGACGCCGATCATTTTGCTTTTCAGCTGATTATCGTAGCGGATGTTCCAGCCACCGTACTGGCTGCGTTTGTTCTCCTGCAGCTCCGGTACCCACAGCAGCTCTTCCGCCCTGGGGTTGATGGCCAGATTGGCCTGGTGCTGCCACTGGTTATGGGTAAGAAAGATCACCTCGCTTTGCATCTGCTGCCTGACTTCGGGCCGAACGGCGGCGTCCAGCTGGCGGAACAGCGCCCGGTAGTCCTCGCGCCATTGCTTCGGATTACCGTCCGGGCCACTGTAGACGATGACCGGTGAAAAGTTGACATGCACCTCGTACCCGGCCTCGTAAAAGTCGTTAATGGCCGCCAGCCGCTTCTCGATGCTGTCGGTCCGGACGTCGACCAGCTTGCTCACGTGCGCAGGCATGAGGCTAAACCGCAGCCGAACCTTCCCTTTGGGATCAAATTCCAGCAGCTCGCGGTTGACGAACTTGGTGGCAAAGGTGGCCTTCGCCCGGGGATGGTCGCGGAAGAACTCAAACACCCGGCGGATGCCGTCGCTCAGGCTATAATCCACCGAAATATCCGAGTTACAGCCGATATCATAGGTATAGTAAACCGGGTCGGTCTGGTTGGGTTCCTTCGGCCAGGGCAGGCTCATGACGTGCCGGTCGATGGTCTCCAAAATTTCTTCCACATTGGTAAAGAGGGTGATCGGATTAACTTTTTTGTGCCGGTCGACGTAACAATACGCACAGCCCGCAAAGCAGCCGTTCGCCAGACTCGGCGCAATATAGTCCGAACTCCGGCCGCTCCATTTGCATTCCTGCGTCTTTAGCCGACCCAGTACCAGCACGTCCGATTTCACCTTGAAGTGATTCATGCCCAGTTCCGGCAGGCGGTTATGCTGCTTGACTTCCAGCGCCTCCACTTCGGGGTAGCGGTCGAGGATAGCTTCGCCCCGCTCGTTCAGCGCATCGGCCGTATATAGGATCAACTTTGGGTTGAATTCAGGCATGGATAGTAATCGAGTGATGCACTAGGATAACACCTGCCAACGTCCGACAGTTCACCCGCCAACCCCTTGCAATCTTCTAATTTTCAGACAATTACCTATTATTTTTCCACCATCCCCCTCTCCCCTCCACTCCTTCCCTTCATTGTACTTTTCCGCTACGTATCGTTTGTCATTACCGCACAATCCCCGTAATTTCGTGCTTTCAACGGAGGAGAATACAACCCATGACGGAAGCACCGAAAGAATCACCGGCGGAGCGTTCGCTGAATTTTATTGAACAGATTGTCGAAGAGGATCTTGCCAGCGGAAAATACGGTGGTCGCGTTCACACGCGCTTTCCGCCCGAACCCAACGGCTACCTGCACATCGGCCATGCCAAGTCGATCTGCCTCAATTTTGGCCTGGCCGATAAGTATGGCGGAAAGACCAACCTGCGGTTTGACGATACCAACCCCGTCACGGAGGAAACCGAATACGTCGAATCCATTAAGGCCGACGTTCGCTGGCTGGGGTTTAACTGGGAGAATGAATTTTACGCTTCCGATTACTTTGACCAGCTCTACGCATTTGCCGAAAAGCTGATCCAGGACGGACTGGCCTACGTAGACGATTCCACCGCGGAAGAAATTGCCGCCCAGAAGGGTACGCCCACCGAACCGGGTCAGGACAGCCCGTACCGGAGCCGTTCCGTAACGGAAAACCTGGACTTGTTCCGGCGCATGAAGGCGGGTGAGTTCCCGGACGGAGCCAAGGTGCTGCGGGCCAAAATCGACATGGCTTCGCCCAACATGCACTTTCGGGATCCGATCATTTACCGGATTAAACACGCCCATCACCACCGGACGGGGGATACCTGGTGCATCTACCCCATGTACGACTTTGCCCACGGGCAGTCGGACGCCATCGAGGAGATCACCCACTCGCTCTGTACGCTGGAGTTCATTCCCCACCGGCCGTTATACGACTGGTTTATCGATAAGCTGGACATTTTCCCCTCCCAGCAGTACGAATTCGCCCGGCTGAACCTGACCTACACGGTCATGAGCAAACGCAAGCTGCTCCAGCTGGTCAATGAAGGCCACGTTAACGGCTGGGACGATCCGCGCATGCCGACCATTTCGGGGCTCCGGCGGCGGGGCTATACGCCCTCCTCAATCCGTGAGTTCTGCGACCGGATCGGAATTGCCAAGCGGGAAAACCTGATCGATGTCGGTTTGCTGGAATTTTGTATTCGCGAAGAGCTCAACCGGACAGCCGATCGGGTGATGGCGATCGTCGACGACCAGCCCATCAAGGTTGTGCTGACGAACTATCCCGAGAACCAGCGCGAGACGGTCCGGATCGAGAACAATCCCGAAGATCCATCGGCGGGCGAACGCGAGGTGCCCTTCGGACGGGAAGTCTGGATTGAGCGGGAGGATTTCATGGAAAATCCGCCGAAAAAATATTTCCGGCTGTTCCCCGGCGGTATGGTCCGGCTGAAAGGCGCTTACATCATCCGCTGCGAAGAGGTGGTCAAAAATGAAGCGGGTGAACTAACCGAACTACGCTGTACGTACATTCCGGAGAGCCGGTCAGGTTCGGACACCTCGGGCATCAACGTAAAGGGCACCATCCACTGGGTATCGGTCGCCGACGCGGTGGAAGCCGAAATCCGGCTCTACGACCGGCTGCTGACGGTGGAAGATCCCTCGGCCGAAGAAGGTGACTTCAAAGACTACATCAACCCGAACTCGCTGGTCGTCCTTCGGGGGCTGGTAGAGCCCAGCCTGGCCAGCGCCCAGGCCGGTGACCGTTTCCAGTTCATGCGGAAGGGCTACTTTACGGCCGACGCGGATTCCAGCCCGGAGAAGCTGGTCTTCAACCGGACCGTGACCCTCAAGGACAGCTGGGCCAAGGAAGCCAAACGCCCCGAAGGGAAATAAACTTTTTTCAGTAGCGTTTAGAAACGGCCGCCTGATACGTCAGGCGGCCGTTTCGTTTAGGTAGCCACCATATTTTCGCTGCCGTTCATGCGATAAAGGATTTATCTCCTTAAACTTGCCTATCAGGACCAATTTCCTCATTCCTAACCCGTAAATAACCGCAACATGAGCCAGGCGCTGATCCACACGATCGCCAAAATGATCGACCATTCCCTGCTGCATCCGACGCTGACCGACGCCGAACTCCGCGCCGGCTGTGAGCTGGCCCTTCAGTACGATGTTGCCTCCGTCTGCATTAAACCCTATGCCGTTGCCCGGGCCGCCGAACTGCTGGCGGGTTCCGACGTCCTGGTCGGGACCGTTGTCGGTTTCCCGCACGGCAGCCCGGCTACCATTCTGAAGGTGGCCGAAACCGAACAGGCCTGCCGCGACGGCGCCGTGGAGATCGATATGGTGGTCAATATCGGGAAAGTCCTTTCGGGCGAGTGGGAATACGTCCAAAGCGAAATTGCCGCCGTCAAGGCCTGCTGCGCCCGGCACGGGGCCATCCTGAAGGTCATTTTCGAGAATGATTACGTCACCCGGGATGAGGATAAAATTCGCCTCTGTCAGATCTGTACGGAGGTCGGAGCCGAGTTTGTCAAAACGTCAACCGGTTACGGTTTTGTGAAGAATGCCGAAGGCACCTACAGTTACGAAGGGGCTACCGACCACGACCTGCGGCTGATGCTGGATCATGTCGGGCCCGGCGTTCGGGTAAAGGCCGCCGGCGGGATCCGGACACTTGATGGGCTGCTGAAGGTAAAAGACATGGGCGTGGCCCGCCTGGGTGCAAGCGCCACCGCGACCATCATGGAAGACGCCTACCGGCGCTTCGGGCTGGGTGCGTCCCCGGCTTTCCTGGAAAACCTGCCCGACGCAAAAGGATACTGATTGGCTTTTGGGTGGGTCGGACTACCTACCGGACAATTGAGGGCTCTCCAGCAGCGGGTGTATCCTGGCCTGTCCTGCCCAATGGCCCATTTCGTCCCCTCGGCTGCGGGAAAAACTACCTTTTGCCGAAATAATTGCCAATTTTTGCCGAGATTATACCATCTTTTTTCTGCAAGGGAATTGTCGGCCGGCACCTGAGCTGCCAACAATGTCCCGGAGCCGGAAAGCGATGCGGCCTTCCAGGCGCTACCTGAACCCGAATGCTGACCTTAACGACTATTTCGAAAACCTTTCCGGGCGTGCGGGCGCTCAGCGGGGTATCCTTTCCCGTCCGGCAGGGGGAAGTCCACGCGCTCTGCGGCGAGAATGGGGCGGGGAAAAGCACGCTCATGCATATTCTGGCCGGCAACCACCAGCCCGACCCCGGCGGTTCCATTGCCCTCGACGGTCAGTCCATCGTAATCCGCGACTACAACCACGCCCGCTCCCTGGGCATTGCCATCGTCTACCAGGAACGCAGCCTGATCGATACGCTGTCGGTGGCCGAAAACCTTTACGCCAATCGGCTACCCCGAAGTCGCTGGGGGTTTATTGATTACACCCAGCTGTACCAGCAGTCCCGCGAACTATTGGACCAGCTGGACCTGGCCTATCTCCGGCCCCAGACGCCCGTAGGGGAGCTGTCGCCGGCCGAAAAACAGCTGATTGAAATTGGAAAGGCGCTGAGCCAGCGCCCCCGGCTGCTGATCCTGGACGAACCCACGGCCAGCCTGACCGATAAAGAAACCAAGACGCTGTTCCGGCTGATCCGAACCCTGCAGCAGGACGGCGTGGCCATCATTTACATTTCCCACCGACTGGCGGAGATATTCACCATTGCGGATACGGTCACGGTCCTTAAGGACGGTGTCCACCAACTCACCGAACTCATCGCCCAGACCTCGCCCGAGCGGCTGATCCAGCGGATGGTCGGCCGCGACATCGCCCGGCTCGAGCGTCAGTCGACGATCCGCGATACGGTTGCCCTGTCAGTCGAATCGCTCTCGGGCAGCCGGTTTACGGACGTGTCCTTTTCCGTCCGGAGTGGGGAAATTGTGGCCCTGGCCGGGCTCGTCGGCGCGGGCCGGAGCGAAGTCGCCCGGGCCATCTTCGGCGTCGACCCCCGACATTCGGGTACGGTCCGGTTAAACGGACAATCGCTGGACATTAACCATCCCGGTGACGCCCTGGCAGCCGGCATCGGCTACGTACCCGAGGAGCGAAAGCAGCAAGGGTTATTTATGGACATGAGCGTGCAGGAAAACATCCTGTCGGGCGTTTATGCCGGTTCGCAGCGGCTTTCGGATCAGGCCCAGACGGCCATTGCCGCACGTTATAAAGACGAATTGCGGATTCAGACGCCTAGCCTGGAGCAGCCCGTACGGCTCCTGAGCGGCGGCAACCAGCAGAAATGCATCCTGGCGCGCTGGCTCCACCTCAATCCCGCCGTCCTGATCGTCGACGAACCGACCCACGGCATCGACGTCGGGGCCAAGTTTGAAATTTACCAGCTCCTCCGGCAACTGGCCGCGGGTGGTACCGCCATCGTTCTCATTTCCAGCGAACTGCCCGAAGTCCTGTCCCTGGCCGACCGCATCCTCGTCATGCACGGCGGCCGCCTGAGTGGTGAACTGAGCCACGCCGAGGCCTCGGAAGAACGCATCCTGGAACTAGCCTCCTAAACCCCATGAACCTCCTGAAAGACCGTATCTATACCCTGCTTGCCCTGATCGTGGCCGTCCTGGTAATTGCCTCCGCCCTCTTCCCACAGCAGTTTCCCACCTTTGAAAACCTGAGGCAACTGCTGCTGAACGTCTCGATTGAAACCATCATGGCGGTCGGGATGATGATTCTGTTGATCGGAGGCGTCTTCGACCTTTCCGTCGGGTCAGTGGTCGCGCTTTCGGGCGGCCTGGCGGCTTACCTGATGGTGGAAATGGCCGTTCCGGTTCCCCTGGCCGTGCTGGGCGGCCTGCTCGCGGCGGTGGCGGTGGGCTGGGTCAACGGCTACTTCATCGCCCGGGTGGGCATCAATCCCCTCATTCAGACGCTGGCGACGATGGGGATGGTCCGGGGACTGGCCCTGCTGATCGCCGGGGCCGGTATCCAGAATCTGCCCTACGAATACATTTACATAGGACAGAGTAAACTGCTCAAGATTCAATCACCGGTCTGGTGGATGCTGGCCATTGTGCTGCTTTTTCACCTGCTGACGACCCGCACCCTCTTTTTCAGACGGTATTACTACATCGGTGGCAACGAAAAGGCGGCCGAGTTATCCGGTATCCGCGTCAAGCCCATGAAACTCTACGGCTTCGTGCTGTCGGCCTTCCTGGCCGGGGTGGCGGGGATTCTGCTAACCTCCCGCATCGGGGCAGCCATCGCCAGCATGGGAAAAGGCATGGAACTCCGGGTGATCACGGCGGTGATTCTGGGCGGTGCCAGTCTGGCGGGCGGACAGGGTCGCGTGGTTGGCGCGCTGCTGGGTACCATCTTTATGGGACTTATTTCGAATGTGATGGTCCTGGCCCGGGTTTCGGGTTACTGGCAGGAAATCATTCTGGGGCTGATTCTGATCGGGGCGATCTGGTTCGACCTGGTCATGAAAGCTTCGGCCAGCCGTTCGCCCGTTAGCCGCCAGCCTGTACTCGCCAAAAGTGCGCTCCTGCTGGGGTTGTTAGGCCTTGGTACGGCCCTATTGAGCTGCGAAGGCCCGCCCCGGGATACCCGCGCGGCTTCCACCGCCCAGCCTTCGGTCAACTTGGCGATGACGGAAGCCTCGCCGGATGAGGAATATGTCATGGTCACCACGGCTACCAGCCTGCCCCTTTACGTCACTCACGACCAGGCCGCCTTCAAAGCCTGGGGCAAGGCAAGAGGCGTCAGGGTCAGCATTGTCGGGCCGACCGACTGGGATGTTCCTGCGCAGGTTGAGGCCATCGAGCAGGTGATCGCATCCCGCCCCGCCGGTCTGCTCATCAACGGTACCGACCCGGGCATTGCCAACGCCATCAACAAAGCGGTAGACGCGGGTATTCCGACCGTTGTTTATGACTCCGACGTACCCAGTCGCCGGGACTGCTTCCTGGGTTCCGACTGGTACCTGATGGGCTATAAACAAGGCGAAGCCATCGGACGGCTGGCCAAGGGCCGGAAAGGCAAAGTAGCCGCCCTGGGTATCCTCGGCATGGCCAACCAGGAGGACGGCTTCCGGGGCCTGCAGGAAGCGCTCAAAAAATTCCCCAATCTGCAGTTTCTGGGCAAGTACGAAACCCATAACACCATCGAAGAAACCGCCCGGGTCACCACGGATCTGATCAACAGCATCCCCGATCTGGTGGGCGTGGCCGGCTTTACGTCCGAAACCGGGCCGGGTATCGGGCTGGGCATTAAGGAAATGAACAAAGCCGGCAAGCTCATCGCCACCAATGTCGACGCCAGCGAGGTGCTGCTGAAACTGGTCCAGGAAGGCGTGCTTCAATACCTGGTCGACCAGAAGCGGGAAACCTTTGTCTGGTACGGAGCCCAGTTTCTCTACGACAAAGCGCATAATGTCAACGCCTTTCCCAACCGTTACCTCAAGGCCGGCGTGGATGCTCTGCCGTACGCGGTCAATACGGGCTTCGTGGAAATTACCCCCGAACTCCTGAAAAAACTCTAGTAGTCGGCATGCAGGACCCAATTACCGAGCAGAACCTGCGGGCCGGAGCGCTTCAAATGCTTCGCGAACATGGCTCCCTGCGGTACATCCTGCTGGACGGCCGGGAAGTGATCCGCGGGCTTTATTTCGCGCTGCGGGACGAAAACTGGGGTACCGTCCCGTTCCGGATTGAGGACGAGGAGGCATTCATCGAACCAGACCAGTTTAGGCTACGCTTTCGGGCGGTGCATACCCTGGGCGATACCCCCGTTTTCCGCTGGGACGTTGAGATTGAGGGTACTGCCAACAGTACGATGACCTTTTCCCTGCGGGGTATAGCACTCCGGCCGTTTCGGCGGAACCGGGCCGGGTTCTGCGTCCTTCATCCCCTGGACGAGTGCGTGGGAAAGCCGCTCTGGATCACAGAACCGGACGGAACCATTAGCCAGCAGACTTTTCCCCGCAGAATCGCACCAAACCGGCCGTTTCCCTACCTGCGCGGGATGCGGTGGTTCGTAGCCGAAGGTGTGGAGGCGCAGCTCGACTTTGAGGGCGACGATTTTGAGACGGAAGACCAGCGGAACTGGGGCGATGGTTCCTACAAGACCTTTTGTACACCCCTGGCCCTGCCCTTCCCGGTTGAGCTTCAGCCCGGTGATACGGTGGAGCAACGCATCCAACTAAGGCTTCATTTCGCCAGCTCCGGCCAAGTTGCCCGGTCGCTGCTTCAGCCGGAGGACACGGTTGAACTAAGCCTGACGGATGATTGGGTGCCCCTACCCGGCATCGGAACGCTGCTTCCGGGCGATGGGGAACCGGTTAGTCCGGAAGCAATCGAAGCCCTACGGGCCCTGCAGCTGGACCACCTGCGGGCGGAGCTCCGGCTGGACCTGCCTGACTGGCAACACCACCTTCAATTTGCCGCCGAACAGGCCCGCGCGGTGCAAACGCCGCTCCTGCTGGTGCTCAGCTTCGGGGAAACGGTGGAAGAACAAACAGAAGCCTTCCTGACGGAAGCGGCTACGCTGGATGGGTTGGTGCAGGACGTTCTGCTCGTTAAAAACCAGACTTACGCCAGCCCGACCGAACTGCTGCAAATCGTCGTTCCAGTCCTCCGCGCCCGCTGGCCACAGGTCCGAATCGGGGCCGGAACCCAGACCAACTTTACCGAGCTGGGCCGGTATCCGTTCGACGCGGAGGCACTGGATACCATAACCTACGCCTATCAGCCCCAGGAGCACGCCTTCGACGACCGCTCGCTGGTCGAAAATATCGAGTCCCTGACCCACAGCCTGTACTCGGCCCGGGCGCTTTACCCGGGAAAAGCCGTTTACGTTTCCCCGGTGACTTTCCGGAAGCGGTTTAACCCCTACGCGCTGGCCTTCTCGGATCGGTTCGCCGAACAACCGGTTCACCTCCAGAACGATTCCCGCCTTCGCACGCCATTTGGCGCGGGCTGGACGCTGGGCGTTCTGAAAACCATCGCCGGGGCGGGGGCGGAAAAGCTGACGCTTTTTCGGACGACGGGGCCACTGGGCCTGGTCCAGGAACCGCGTTTACCCGTGTACCACCTGCTGCAAACGATCCAGGGCTTTCGCGGCGGGCGGGTAAGGCCTGTTCGGTCCAGCGATAAACTCCGCTGCAGCGCCCTGCGGCTGGAAAAAGCCGATCAATCGGTCTGGTTGATTGCCAACCATACGGGTCAGGCCTGCCGTGTGCAAACACCCGACGGATCTTATGCTCTCGAGCCCTTTGAACTCAAGATTGTTTAAGTGCCCAAAAATTCACAGTAACCTTCCTTTGATCAGGTCATGATGATGAAAAAACTGGTTTGGCTGTTGATGTTGACCCTCCCGGCCTACGCCCAGACGTTACGAACCGCGGTAAAAAGCCCGCAAGTTGAGGTCTATGATTATCAGGAAATTACCCTCAGACCCCAGAAGCTGGGCGCCGGCCTGAATCCCTTCAAGGATGTTCGGGTAACGGCCACGTTTACGCCGGAGGGCGGCCAGCCGGTCAATGCCGAAGGCTTTTGTGATAGCCCGGACGGCAGCGTTTACAAAATCCGGTTCATGCCTTCCCGACCCGGCACCTACCGCTATGCGGTCCGGCTGAAACTGCCCAAAGGCGAACAAAACACCCAGGGCAGCTTTACGGCGGTTGCCTCCAACCGAAAAGGCGTCCTGCGGCTGGACAAGGAAAATCCCTGGCATTTCAAGTTCGACAACGGTGACCGCTACTTCTGGAACGGCACCACGACTTACTGGCTGCTTGGCTGGAAGGACGATAAGACCATTGACCAGGCCATCGACCGGCTTGCGGGCCACGGCATCAACCGGATCCGGGTCGCCATTAACGGCCGTGCCCATGGCGGTGACCGCTGGAGCGAACCTACCGTGGTAGAATCGGAGAAATTCACCTTCAAACTGAATCCCTGGCCCGCCCAGCGCCCCGAAGACCTCGATAATCCCGGCTTCGATGTCACCCGCATGAACGTCCCGCACTGGCAGAAGCTGGACCGGGTGGTGGAACGCTGCCGCCAGAAAGGCATCATCGTTTCGATTATTTTCTACGTCGATGGCCTGGACCACGGCTGCGATCCGTTCAAGAAGGAGAATATGGGCAACGAGGACGAGCAGTTGTACTACGCTTACGCGGCAGCCCGCTATGCCGGTTACGAGAATATCATGTGGGACATCGCCAACGAGTATCACCTTTTCCGCACGCCCGAATGGGCCGAGAAGATGGGCGCCTTCCTGAAGGCCAAAGACCCCAATAACCACTTGATTTCGGTCCACGGTCGGGCGGACTTTCCCTTCCGGAAATCCCCCTGGGTCGACGTGATCATGTACCAGAGCTGGGACGAATGCGGCGGTTATGAGTTCATGATGAACGCCCGGCGGCTGCAGGCCGAAACGGGGCGTATTTTGCCGACGGTCAACGAAGAATACGGATACGAAGGCCATTACCCGCCCTGGGGCTGCGGAGCGACGGCCGCCAAAACCGGCCCGGACGGCCGATCGGGCCTTAACCGGAGCCAGCTGGCCTGGGAAATCTGCATGACCGGTAGCTACCAGACAACGGGCGAAACGGCCGAATACGGCACTGGCGCGGGAGAAGATTCGGGCGGCGGCTGGATCAACGGGCGCGGCAATGACAAGATGACCATGCTGCGGTATTATCGGATCCTGAAGGAAACCTTCGAAAAAACCCAGTACTGGAAATTGAGTCCGCGGAACGAACTGGTGAGTCTCGGCAACCTCTGCCTGGCCGACGAAGGCCGGGAATACCTCATCTACACCCGCCTTCAGCACTGCCGGGTGCGTCTGCCTAAGGGCCAGCAGTATACGGTGACCATGATCAACCCGCAAACGGGCGAAGCCCGGTCGCTACCCGACGCCAATAGCGATCTGGATAACGGCGCCTGGCAGTACCGGCAGAATCTGGTCGGGAACTGGGTGTTCCTGCTCAAGCGAAAGTAAGCGTTGCCCGAATTGCGGTTCGGGCAACCTTTACCGGTTTCAGGACCCCTTTGCCATTCGAGGGAAACCCGAATTTTAGGCCGGTACGAACCTAGCCCCGCAGCTGAAACACCGCCCCTTCCAGGGATTCATCGACCGGTAGCTGGCAGGCAAGGCGGGAAGTCGCATCCGCATCGGGCAGCGTATCCAGCATATCCCCCTCCGCGTCGCCGATTGGGGGTAGGGCATCGCCACCGCTGACCACCGCCACATGGCAGGTCGCACACAGGGCCATCCCGCCGCAGGTTGCCAGGACCGGATACTCGGAGGCCTTAAGGACCTCCATCAGGCTCAGCTGAATGCCTTCGGGTACTTCGATCTTCTCTTCGTTACCGTGGTTATCAACAAAAAAGGTGATCATGGCTAAAACGTGGGTACGCCGTTAACGGTGGTGTATTTAAAGCTTAGTTTCTGATCCGGGTAAACGTACCGGAAGGCGCTCTGGCACATCAGGGCCGCCTCGTGGAAACCGCAAAGAATGAGCTTCAGCTTACCCGGGTATGTATTGATATCGCCGATAGCGTACACCCGCTCCACGTTGGTGGAATAGTCCGTGGTATTCACCTCAATGGCGGATTTATCGAGATTCAGGTTCCAGTCGGCAATCGGACCCAGTTTCGGCGTCAGCCCGAAGAGCGGAATGAGGTGATCGGCCGGCAGCAGGGTTTCGGACTTGTCTTTGGCCGTGATCGCCACTTCGGCCAGATGCCCGTTGCCGCTGATCCGGCTGATCTGCGATTGTAACAGCAGTCGGATACGCCCCTGGCGGGCTAGTTCTACGACTTTTTCGGCCGAATCGGGGGCTCCGCGGAAGGATTCTCCCCGGTGGACCAGCGTCACCCCCCGGGCGATATCAGCCAGAAAAAGCGTCCAGTCCAGGGCGGAATCCCCTCCGCCCGCCAATACCACGCGGCGATCACGGAAGGTTTCGGGATTACGGACCATGTAGGCGACGCCTTTTCCTTCAAACTGCTCCAGATTCGTAATCTCAGGCTTCCGGGGCTCAAAGCAGCCCAATCCCCCGGCAATGACTACCACCTTGCAGTGCACGCTTGTCCCCTCGTTGGTGCGGACAAGGAGGCTGCCGTCCGCCTGTCGGTCCAGGGTCTCGACCCGCTCGCCCAGCGTAAAGCCCGGATGGAAGGGCGCAATCTGGGTCATCAGGTTATCGACCAGCTCCTGGGCTTTGATCTCCGGATAGCCGGGAATATCGTAAATGGGTTTTTGCGGGTAAATCTCGGAAAGCTGTCCGCCCACCTGGGGCAGCGCGTCGATCAGGTGGCACCGCATTTTCAGCAGACCTGCTTCAAAGACGGCAAACAGACCCACCGGGCCCGCGCCAATGATACAGATATCGGTCGTAATCATGGTTTTAGGTAGGTTCCTTGGGCTAATCGCCCGGAAATCCTGTCGTTTGGTTCGCCGTAAAGGTAGAACCGATTACCCGCTATGCTTTTAGTTTCAGTGCATGATATATTGGTAAGCACTATAACGTTCGGTTATAACCAACGGCATCTTTAATAACCAAGTCCGTATTTAATAAGCAGATATCGGGCGTTTTTTCGTAACTTAGCTTTATCACAAAACCCTTCAATCAACCCTCGCTCATCATGGCCCAGTACAAACTTCAGATCAACGGCCGTAGCTTCCAGACCGAGGCGGATCCCGACACTCCGCTGTTGTGGGTTCTGCGCGATAACCTCGGCCTGCTCGGTACCAAATATGGTTGCGGCATTGCCCAGTGCGGTGCCTGTACGGTGCACTTAAACGGGGAAGCAACCCGCTCCTGCGTACTGCCGGTCTCGGCCATTGGCAATGCTAAAGTCACGACCATCGAAGGGCTCTCGGCCAACGGCGAGCATCCGGTGCAGAAGGCCTGGGAAGAAGTCGATGTACCGCAGTGCGGCTATTGCCAGGCGGGTCAGATCATGACCGCCGCCGCCTTTCTGAAGAAGAACCCCAAACCGAACCAGGCTGAAATCGAATCGGCCATGTCGGGGAATCTGTGCCGCTGCGGCACTTACCACCGCATCCGGCAGGCGGTTCAACTCGCTGCCACGAAAACAAAGTAGGCTGTAATCGAGAACCCTTAAAACGATCTTACCCTCATGCCATCCTCATCCGCTACCAGCCGAAGGGATTTTCTCCGAACCGCCGCCGCTACCGGAGGCGGCCTGATGCTGGGCTTCAACTGGACGGGCGCAACGGCTGCCCAGACGGCCATCGACGTGCAGACGACCGTCAACGGAGCCGCGGCAGTAACCAATTTTAACAGCTACCTGTCGATTGCCCCCTCGGGCCTGGTGACCATCCTCTCTCCCAACCCGGAAGTCGGCCAGGGCATCAAAACGGCTTTCCCCATTATCGTTGCCGAAGAACTGGACGTCGACTGGAAGTCGGTCCAAGTCCTGCAGGCTCCGCTCGATACCCAGAAATTCCAGCGGCAGGTTGCCGGGGGCAGCGGCTCCATTCCGCACTCCTGGAAACGCCTCCGCGAAGCCGGTGCCACGGCCCGCCGCATGCTGATGGAAACCGCCGCCGAACGCTGGCAGGTGCCCCTGACCGAACTGACGACCAGCCAGGGCCAGGTCCTCCACGCCAAATCCAATAAAAAGGCTGGCTACGGCGAACTGGCTACCGATGCCGGCAAGCGCCCGGTGCCGACCAACGTTCCCCTGAAGGATCCGAAGGACTTCAAACTCATCGGGAGCTTTGTCAAGAACGTCGACAACCCAAAAATCCTGACCGGTAAGCCGATCTTCGGCATCGACGTCCAGCGGGAAGGCATGCTGATCAGCATGATTCAGCGGCCGGGTTTCGGCTATAAGATCAAATCCGTCGATGCCGCCGCGGCGAAAGCCATGCCCGGTATCGTCGATGTGGTTACGTTCAACAATAGCGTGGCCGTGGTCGGGAAATCCACCTGGCAGGTCAAAAAAGCAAAAGACGCGCTCAAGGTTGAATACGAGAAAGACGGTACTCCGGAAAGCTCGACCGACCACGACCGGATCTTTAAGGAACTCCTGAACAGCAAAGAAGCTACGGTGCGCCGGAAAGACGGAGACGTCGAAGCCGCTTTCAAAGGCGCCGCCAAGGTCGTCACCTCCGAATTCCAGTGCCCCTTCCTGCCCCACACGCCTCTGGAGCCGATGAACTTCTTCGCCCACGTGCGGGAAGACGGCGCCGAGCTGATTGGTCCGACCCAGACTCCCGAGCGGGCCCGGGCCGAAACGGCCAAGCTGCTGGGCATCGCACCCGAGAAGGTAACGGTTGACCTTACCCGCATGGGCGGTGGCTTTGGCCGCCGACTGCAGGCCGACTACGTGCTGGAAGCGGTGGAAGTGTCGCGCCGGGTAAAAGCTCCTGTAAAGGTGATCTGGACCCGGGAGGACGACATGACCGGTGGCATCTACCGCCCGGCCGTTCGTTACCGTTTCGAAGCCGCGCTCGACGCCCAGGGAAACCTGATTGGCTACAAACTCCGGGGCGTGGGCATCAACTCCGGCAACCCGACCCGCGAGGATAACTTCCCTTCCGGCGCGGTACCCAACCTGCTGATTGATTCCGTCGAGCATAAATCACCCATTACCACGGGACCGTGGCGGGCGCCGATCACCAACTTCCTGGCTTTTGCCGAACAGGCCTTTATCGACGAAATCGCCGCGGCCGCCGGCAAGGATCCGGTTCAGTTCCGCCTGGATCTGCTCCAGAAAGCCAAGCAGGCTCCGACGGGTGCAATCAAATACGACATTGACCGGATGATCGGCGTCATCAAACTGGCGGCCGAGAAGTCGGGCTGGGGTAAAAAGGCAAACGTCGCCCAGGGCTTTAGCGTCTACTTCTCCCACCTGTCGTACGTCGCCCAGGTTGCCGAAGCCACCGTCAAGAAAGGCGTTCCGACCATCAGCAAGGTCTACGCCATTGCCGACTGCGGTACGGTCATCAACCAGAGCGGCGCCCGGCAGCAGATTACGGGTTGCGTCGTCGACGGACTGGGCCATGCCATGTACGGGAACCTTACCTTCAAGGATGGTTACACGGAGCAAAAGAACTTCAACGCCTACCGGCTCATTCGCATGAATGAAATTCCGGAGGTGGAGGTCCACTTCGTCGATAGCGGCTTTGATCCGACCGGTCTGGGCGAACCGGCCCTGCCGCCGGCCGGTGGAGCGGTCGCCAACGCCCTTTTCAAGGCCACCGGCAAGCGCCTCCATAACCAGCCGTTCATTCAGGAAGAGGTCTTCAAGGGCGTGTCCTGAGTTAACCAGAGCATATGGGAAGCCAGCGCAGTATTGCGCTGGCTTTTTTTCTGTCCAACTGGCAGCGCCTAACCACCAACTCGCACCGAAAAACTGTCATTTCATTCGCTTGTAGCAAGGATTCGAGGGAATCATTGGCCAATTTTGGGCCAGGTAAACAACAAATCATTCCACATGACTTCCCGCATTTACGTACTTGCTCTTCTAAGCGCCTTATTCGTTTTCACCCAGCCGGTTTGCGCCCAGTCTACCGGTAAAAAATTCACCGCGGGCCTGCGCCTGGGGGCTAATTTCTCCCGGCTCGACGAATTGTCGTACCAGACGCCCCGCCTGGACGGAAACGGCCTACCCGTCATGTCTGGCGGAAAGATCGTTTATGATTTTTTCCAGCAGAACGACGCCCGCTCGACCGGCCTGGTCGGCGGTGTCTTTGCGCGCATCGGTAACCGGGTTTTCATCCAGCCCGAAGTGCTGTTGTCGGTGAAAGGCGGGAAAATCGACCTGATCCGCCAGGGCATGGAAACCCAGTCCATCGACCTGAGAAAGGCCACCATCGACATTCCGGTCATGCTCGGCTTCCGCCTTGGCCCCCTGCGGCTCAATGCCGGGCCGATGGCCTCCCTGACCATGCTCGACAGCGGTAACCTGAAAGAAACGCTGAAGCATTATTCCTCCCAATCCCTTCGGCTGACGTCCAAAGAAGCCCAGCTGCGTTACCAGGCGGGTATTGGCCTGAATGTCATGCGGATGCAGCTGGATCTGCGCTACGAGGGTGGCCTGGGCGATCTGAAGAATCCGTTTTCGATGGCCCCCGCCGAGGAACCGGCCGTTCCCCGGGCCAATCTGTGGCAACTGACTGTTGGCTTTGGCCTGTAAGGTTAGGGCTATAAACGACGAAAACCGGCTCGATTGGCCGGTTTTCGTCGTTTATAGCCTTTCAGCTTATTGTTTTACCCGTACGGGCAGGTCCTCCAGCTGGGCGTAACTCAGTTTCCACTGCTTGTCTTGGCCTTTTTTCCAGAGCAGCATGAAGTTGCCTTCCCCGATGCCTTCCGGCTCGTTGTTCCGTTCCGGCAGGACATCTACCGAAAAAGTACCGGCTTCGTAGGCCATCGTCGCGTCCGCTCCTGAACTAACGACGTTGGTCTTCAGATCCCGCAGCGTCGGGAGGGTCTCTTTAACCCATTTGGTACTCACCTCGTTTTTGCCCGTATAGTGGGCAGAGCCCTGCACGAACTGAACATCGTCAGCCAGGAAGGTGATGATTTTATCGGCATCCTTGCTGTTCCAGGCCCCGATGAACTGCTGGTTCAAATCCCGGATGTTGGCCGGTTCCTCCTTCTGACAGCCCATGGCCAGCATCCCGGCCAGAAGCACGATGATGAATGATTTCATAGGTAATGGATCGTTTGATGGAATAAACCGGAAGCGGTTTCGCTCCCTGGGGTTATAGCGTCTCCCGGAAAAGAGCCCGGGAGACGCTTGATTCAATCCTTACCAGCTCTTGCGCCGGTATTCGGACATGCCGTAGGGATCAGATGAATCGCCGTAGGACGGGTTCAGCAGGTAACCGTTCCGGACCAGGGCAGCCATGGGGTCGACCGGCTCGGTGAAGGTATTCTGCGGACGAACGGCCGCTACGCGGTTGGCAGCTCTCCGGCTCACCGCTGAACGCTCATTGGAACGTTTGGTGATACTCGAGGGCCGGTTATACGACGCCAGTTCGCGTTGCTCAGCGGCCTCCCGGGCGGCAGCAATCCGCGCGTTGCGTTTTTCGATGGAGTTACCGATCGCGTAACCGGCCGCGGCTCCGGCTGCGGCGCCTACCGCTCCGCCAACCCAGCGATTCCGCTTATGGATTACTGCACCCGCGGCGGCACCGGCACCCGCGCCGATGGCGTAGCCTTTTACCTTCGGGGTCCAGCGTTTCTTCTTCGCCTCCTGTGCCTGCGTCGGAACAATCATGGCCAGGGCTAATATAAATCCTAAAACCTTATTTCTGAGCGCTTTCATGGTCTTGCTAGTTGATTAAGACATACTATAGATACAAGTTTGTACCTATGGTTTAACTAGCCTGTATAACCAGCCCAAAAAAAGGTTTGTTTTCTAACCCGAGCGAGGCGTCAGCGGGCGAGCTGAATCTTGTACGCTTTCCCCTTGATCTTCCGGCCGCGGACACTGGAAAGCAGTCTGTCGGCCATTTGCCGCTTCACAGCGACCAGCGCGCTGGTATCCAGTACATCGATCTGGCCCAGATCGCTCTTCTCGAGCCCCCCCTGCTGACAGAAGAAGCCTACCAGATCAACCTTATTCAATTTATTTTTTCGTCCGCCGCTCACGTATACGGTTACGTAAACAGGCGGCTCAGGACGCTGGCATTCGGCCGGTAAGGCATATTCGTCGAGTTCTTCCGGAACATACCCAGGACGAGGCTCCTCCGGATTGACCAGCAGGTAGGCGGTGCCCGTGGCCATCATGCGGGCGGTGCGGCCGTTGCGGTGGATAAACTCGGCCTCCAGGCGGGGCAGCTGCAGGTGAATCACGTGTTTCATTTCCGGAATATCCAGTCCCCGGGCAGCCAGATCGGTCGTCACCAGGTACGAAACGCTACCGTTCCGGAACCGGATCAGCGCCCGCTCACGGGCCTCCTGCTCCAGCCCGCCATGGTAACAGGCCGAAACGAGGCCTTTTCGGTGGAGGTATTCATTGACCTGCTCCGTCAGCTCCCGGTAATTACAGAAAATGAGCGCCGGTTCGCTGTTTAAGCTGCAAAGCAGCCGGTATAGGGTCTCGGGCTGGTTGTCATCAACTAGCGGAACCTGCTTCAGGCTTAGTAAACTGGCGGCTTCAGGGGCCTCCTCCGCGGACTCAGCCAAGAAGTTGAGGGTTTGGGTAGCCTGGAAGTCCAGGAATTCGGGGATGCTTTTGAGCGGAGTGGCCGAAACCAGCACGCGCCTGCTCAGGACGGGCAGGTGGCCGGCGATGAACGCCATCTGGTCGTGAAAGCCAAATTCAAGCGCTTTATCAAATTCGTCGAGCACCAGCATCCGAATCGTTTCAGGATGGAAGGTGTTTCGGGTTAAATGATCCGCCACCCGGCCCGGCGTGCCGATCAGCACGGCCGGCGCCTCCCGCAGGTTTTGAATTTCGGTAGCCATGGGATGCCCGCCATAACAGACCGTAACTTTATAGCCCGTAGCCATCTGCTTCCAGACCTGTTCGATCTGCAGGGCCAGTTCCCGGGTTGGCGAAAGAATGAGGCATTGTACGCCGGCGAAATCCGGCTCCAGGCGATGGAGGACCGGCAGCAGAAACCCCAGCGTTTTTCCGGACCCCGTCGGCGCGAGCAGGATGGTATCGCCGGCCTTACGAATGGCCTCATCGGCAGCCTGTTGCATGGGGTTTAAGGCGTCGATCTGCAACCGAGCCAGGACTTCATTAATCGTCTGGGAGCCTTTCATCCGGTAAAGATACCCGATTCCCGGGCGAAACTTTCCCGAAAGCCACCCGGTTATCCCGCATATTCGACTTTTATTCTACCATGACGAACACCGCAAAGACCGCCCTGATCACCGGCGGCAGCAAAGGCATCGGTTACGGCATTGCCGAAGTACTCATCCGCGAAGGGATCCGCGTGGCCATCACCAGCCGTTCCCAGGAAGCGGCCGAATCGGCAGCCGCCCGGCTGAACGAAACGGCCCCCGGCATGGCCCTGGGTTTTGCCGCCGATGTGCGCGATCTCGCTTCCCAGCAGCAGGTTGTGGACGCCATTCGGCAGCAATGGGGTTCACTGGATTACGTCATTGCCAATGCCGGCGTCGGCCATTTTGCCTCGATTCAGGAAATGACGCCGGAGCAGTGGCAGGAGACCATCGATATCAACCTTACCGGCGTGTTCAATACCGCCAAGGCGACCATCGCGAGACTGAAGGAAGCGGAAGGGTATTTTATAACCATCGCCAGCCTGGCGGGGACCAACTTCTTCGAAAAGGGGTCAGCCTATAACGCCAGCAAGTTTGGCCTCGTCGGTTTTTCCCAGGCCATCATGCTCGACCTGCGCAGCGAGGGCATCAAAGTGACCACCATCATGCCGGGCTCGGTTGCGACCCATTTCAACAACCACGAACCCAGCGACAAAGACGCCTGGAAGATTCAGCCGGAAGACATTGGCGAGATCGTAGCGGACCTGATCAGACTCCCCGCCCGCACGCTGCCGAGCAAGATTGAAGTCCGCCCGACCCGACCGGGAAAATGAAATGGTTTATGGTTTAGGGTTTAGGGTTTAGGGTTGCTTCGCCAGAGAACATTTATCGGGGCGGAGCAACTATAAACCCTAAACCCTAAACCATAAACTTACTTACTAGCCATCGCCCCCGGCTTCAGGTACTTGTCAAACCAGCGCAGGTACTGGTCGATGCGGTGTTTCTGGTAGCTGGGAACGCTGATGCCGTGGAACTGACCGGGGTAGATGATCAGCTCGGTTGGAATACCGATGGATTTGAAGGCCTGGTACATCTGCTCGCTGCCGGCGATGGGCACGTTGAAATCGCTTTCGCCCCCCAGGAACAGCGTCGGCGTTTTGATTTTATCCGCCTTCAGGAACGGATACGACAGCTTGATCCATTTCTCGGGATTTTTCCAGGGCTGTCCCAGCTCGTTGTCGTACTGATTCACATACTGGTCCGTACCGTACATGGTCAGCTGCATGGAACTACCCGCCCCGCTGGTGGCCGCCTTGAAGCGGGTATCCGTTGCGATGGTGTAATTCGTCAGGATACCTCCGTAACTCCAGCCACCGAGGCCCAACCGTTCGGGATCCGCAATGCCTTTTTCCACCAGGTAGTTGGCCGCCCCCAGAATGTCTAGCACTTCCTTATTGCCCCAGTCGCCGTAAATCGCCTTACTGAAAGCGATGCCCCGTCCGTTGCTGCCCCGGTAATTCACCGCTGCTACCGCATAACCGCTGCCCGCCAGCAACTGCCGCGTCAGATCGAAGCCGAAGTTGTCCTGGGCGACGGGTCCTCCGTGGATGAACAGAATCGCGGGCAATTTTTGACCAGCGGCGGCATTGGCCGGGCGGAACAAGAGGTTGGAAACCGTGGCCCCATCCTTACTTTTTGAGGTAAAGCCTTCCACCGTGGCCAGCGCGAGGGGAGCCACGAAGGCGTCCTGGATCGTGGTCATTCGCCGAATGGCCGTACCTTCCAGCGCGTACAGTTCGCCGGGAAGCTGCGGTTCACTCATCAGCGTAACCCATCCGCCCTGCTTTCGCCGCTCCAGCGCAGTAAAAGCGCGGTCGCCTCCGGCCAGCTGAGACACCTTGCCGTCGAGCGTAACCAGCGCCGCATAAACCCGACGGTCATCCTCCACAATCAGCCCGATCGACTGACCGTCCAGGGACCACCGCGGGTTCCGTACGGGACGATCCAGCGCCCTGGTCAGCAAGCGGGGCTCTCCGCCGGTAACCGGAACGACGGCCAGGATCGGCTGATCGTACATAATAAACGCATCAGGCGTCGTCGAGCGCAGATACGCCAGCGACTGCCCATCGGGACTCCACTGCGGACTTTGGTCGGTACCCGGCCAGGTTGTCAGTTGCTTTGCTTCTGCCCCAGCCCGGGCCTCGATTAGCCAGATATCCGTGTTTTCGTTCCGGTCCGGGTCCGATGTCCGGTTACTGACGAAGGCGATTTGCCTGCCATCCGGCGACCAGACGGGCGAGGCTTCGTCATAGACGCCTTTGGTCAGCGTGTCGAGGCTTTTGGTGGTTACATCAAACAGGTAAAGATGGGCCGCCCGGCGATCGAGGTACCCTTTGATATCTTCCTTGAAATGGTATCGGTCGATTTGGTAAGGTGCCTTCACCTTGGTTTTGGCGGTATCGGAATAATCCCGGTCGCGGATCACCAGCGCAATCCGCTTCCCGTCTGGCGACCATTCGTACCCTTCCAGTTCGCCTTTCAGATCGGTAACCTTACGGCCCTCGCCACCGCGTCGGTCGAGGAGCCACAGCTGTGGTCCGCTGCTCCCGTTCCGGGACGATAAAAACGAAAGATACCGGCCGTCGGGACTCCAGCGGGGTGAAGACTCCCCGTCCGGGCTGTTTGTCAACTGAACGGATTCCTTTCCGTCCCAGCTGATCATCCAGACATCCGCGTTCCGCTTATCTTTGGTAACATCAACCGACCCCTGAACGAAGGCTACCCAGTTTCCGTCCGGAGATACCTGGGGATCATTGATTGTTTGCAGGCGGACGATGTCGGAGGAGTTGATGGCGCGTTTGGCAGGTGCAATCGGTTGTGCCAGGGCCTGGCCTGCTGCCAGCACTAGCAGGAAAAATTTATTCATTCAGGAATTGCAGTGAGAAATGAGTAGGTAAGATACAAAAAATAGATCGTCTATCTTTGCGGCATGGATGACGAACACATTACTTCTGCCACCGAAACGGACATACCGCCGCTTAATGTACTCATCAACAGCGCCTACCGAGGCGACAGCTCCCGGAAAGGCTGGACTACCGAAGCTGACCTGCTGGGTGGCATCCGGACTACCGAAACTGACCTCCGGGCCATGCTGGCTAACCCTAGGGCCACTATTCTGAAGTATGAACAGGCCGGTTCGATCCTCGGCTGCGTATACCTGGAGGAAAAAGGCAGCGAGCTGTACCTGGGCATGTTGACCGTCTCACCGGATGCCCAGGCGAACGGGATCGGGAAAAAGCTGATGCTGGCGGCCGAAGCCCTGGCCCAGGAGAAGGGGCTTTCGGGCATGGTCATGTCGGTGATTTCCGTTCGCGAAGAACTCATTGCGTTTTATGAGCGGCGCGGATACCAAAAAACCGGCGAGACCATTCCCTTTCCCAAAGACCCCCGCTTTGGGGAGCCTAAACGGGAACTGGAGTTTATCATCATGCAAAAACCCTTGCTGACCCACTCCTGACCGATGGCCCAGCCGCATCAACCGGCCGATCAGCCACGGATTGAGCTGGTGGTGGCCCGCTACCGGGAAAACCTGAACTGGCTCCGCAACGTCCCGGACAGCCTGCGGGTAACGGTTTATGACAAAGCCGAAGAGGGATCGGAAGCTTCCTGGCCGGGAGCTATTCGGTTGCCCAATCTTGGCCGGGAGGCTCATACCTACCTCTACCACCTCATTCATCGGTACGACTCTCTAGTGGAATGGACCGTCTTCTGCCAGGGAAAGCCTTTCGATCATGCCTACGATTTCCACCAGCAGCTCCGGTCCTTTGCGGCCGACCCGGAGGCGATGGGTCCTTTTCGCTGGCTGGGGCACATCATCGATACGGACGACTACCAGGGCGGACGCCTGTTCCAACGCTGGAGCAAAAACGAGGATCAGCGATCGCTGGATCTGACCGGTTTTCACCAGGCACTATGGGGCGAAACTGGCCCGCCATCGTATACGTTTGTCCTTGGCGCTCAGTTTGCCGTCCACCGCGAGGTGATCCGCCGGCAATCACCTGATTTTTACCAGAAAGCGCTGATTTTGACTACTGACTTTCCCGATGGCGCTCACTGTTTTGAACGGGTCTGGGACCGGGTCTTTGGGCAAATTGGCATTGACCCGGATTGGCTGGCCGGGCGGGAAACGGTTTACCTGAAACCCATTCGACGGCTGGGGGACGGTGCATAAAAAAAGGACGACCTCACCCGGTCGTCCTTTCGATTCAGCCTGGATAGGGCTATCGCTTCGCCACGGTTTTCTTGGCGGCACCGGCAGGAGCCGCTTTCTTCACCGGAGCGCCCGGGCTAGTTTCCGTCATCGTCACCGGATCCCAGTTGATGACCTTATTCTCGAAATAGCTCTTGTTACAGGCCAGTACCGGCGCGGCGGCCCGGAAGCCGAAGACAGGGTCCTCGATGGTTCCCTGGCTTCCTGCCCGAACATTGGTGAAGAAATCACCGAAGTGCTTCGCGTGGGCATCGTCGCCTTTGGGCGCCTCAAACCGCATTTCTTTCACCGGCTCGGCCGTCCGCGATTCGGGCGGATACTGGGCATCGTACTGCTCGACAAACTTCTTCTTGACGTCTTCCGTGAAGGTAAAGTAACTGTCGTAATTACCGTATCCCGGTGCCGTCGGCAGCTTCTTTTTGGTCAGGATCAGGTTATCCTCCGAGAACTCAATCTGCCCTTCGTTGCCGATGATCCGGGTAACGTTCTGAATCTTACCGGCATTGGCAAAATTCACCCGCAGGACCATCTGGAACGCTTCGTGTTGCTCGGTTTTGGGATAATCCATGATGGAAGTCATCACATCAGGTACGTCACGGCCATCTTTCCAGTAAGCGAGGTTGCCCGACGAGAAAATCCGGTTCGGACCTAGGGAGTTGGTCACGAAATGAACCCCCGTGATCAGGTGCACGAACAGGTCACCGGCTACGCCCGTTCCGTAGTCTTTATAATTCCGCCAGCGGAAGAACCGCTTGGCGTCGAAGGGCCGTTTCGGCGCGTCGCCCAGGAACTGATCCCAGGAAACCGTTTCGGGCGATGCATCGGGCGGTATGGAGTAATTCCAGGCGCCGATGGCGTTGAAGCGGTCATTATTGGACTCAATGTAGTTGATGGCCCCGATCTCACCGGCCTGGACCAGGCGCTTGGCTTCCTGGAAGGAGGCGCTGCTAATGCGCTGGCTACCCACCTGCATGGTCTTGCCCGACTTTTTCCAGGCATCGATTACGCCCTTGCCCTCGCTGATCTTGTGGACCATCGGTTTTTCGCAGTACACGTTCTTACCGGCTTTGAGCGCGGCAATGGTGATCTGGTCGTGCCAGTGATCCGGCGTAACGATCAGGACGGCATCAATATCCGGACGGGCCAGAATTTCCCGGTAATCACGGGTCGTGAACAGGTCGGGGTTATTAAAGAGCGTTTTAGCCGTTTCGAGCCGACCCTTGTAGAGATCAGCGGCCGCCACGACCTCAACGTCCGGATTACGGAGCGCAGCCCGGGTGTCGTAGTTGCCCTGGATGCCCATGCCAATGGTGGCAAATCGTATTTTGTCGTTCGGGCTGATCTTCTTCAGATCCCGAATGATGGCAAACGGTTTGGCGACGCTCTGGGTCGCTGCCAGGGCCGAAGCCGCCGTTAGCCCCTTGATAAACTTGCGCCGGGATGGTTGCGTCATTGGGTATGATGTTAAGGAGTACTGATAAGGGGTAAAGCACGAACCGATTCGGATTTACTTTCCTGGTAGCCAACTATCCCGGTATCCCCAAAACACAAAAAGCCGCTGGTGAGATTCACCAGCGGCTCCTGCCTTGCTTTTACGCTATATTATGGAGGCGGCTACCTACTCTCCCGGATGCGACTCCAGTACCATCGGCGTAACGGGACTTAACGGCTCTGTTCGGAATGGAAAGAGGTGATCCCCCGCACC